>Ga0207007_1016_pt1 | contig 42010 bp, 40 predicted proteins | sample Alteio_BWMinCont_85_FD_153487 | JGI IMG/M metagenome (GOLD analysis project Ga0207007, IMG submission 153487) | Enriched cells from forest soil in Barre Woods Harvard Forest LTER site, Petersham, Massachusetts, United States -... | ecosystem: Environmental > Terrestrial > Soil > Temperate forest >...
GCAGTTCCCTTGTCCTTGCGAGTTCTCTGCGCTTTGGTTCAGGCGGCCAGCTTTGCCCGGCCCCACTTCGGAAGGTCCTGGGCCCGGAAGAGAAACATACTTTCCTGGATGTGTCGCAAGCGAGCAGAAACCGTCACATAGGGAACTCCCAGAAAACGTTTGGAGGCCACTGCGGTAATTTCCAGGGAATTGAATTCCTGCGAATTCAGCTTTGCTAGAATGCGCTTAACCGCTTGGCGTATCTCCTCTTGGTTTTCATGGCCGAAGACGCTCGCACGGATCTCACCAGCCATGCAGAAAAAGGTCCATCCCGCGCCGCGGATTTTCCGATCCAATTCCTCCCCGTCGAAATTCTTGACCAATCTCCAGCCGGGCATAATGGGCTCACTTGTGAGCCCGAGGGCTTCCGGCAAGATCGCGCCTTCCCTGACGAAAATCGTTCCTGCTTCAGTTATGTCTGGCAATTGGTTTCTCCTCGGCGTCGACAACTACTCGGGTCCATTGGGCGGCCTCTGTACGATCATCCGCGTCAGGCGGAAAAACAAGGACCAAGCCATGAGACCCGGCATCCGCAGCGCGTTTGAACAGGTTCTGGTTCTTCATGATGAATTCGAGGTTCTGAGCGAACTTGTCAGACGATGGTCTGTTTCCGTAGCTCGTCCCGCTCGAATGGTCCGAAGAAGTTGACATCCAGTAATCGCAGATTAGATCCTGGTAACCTCCGGCGCGAACCGACCAGATGCTCAGGTGATCCAAGGAGCTTCCGGGCTCGCAGAGGTACTCAACCCGTACCGAGAGTGGCTGGGTAGGTTTTATAAAGTCTTCCCAGGCCAGAATCACGGCATACTGGAGGGCCTTGTCTAATCCCATCCGAATGGTCTCGGTCTTAATCGTGTCTAACACAGGCTCCTCCCTTGCGTTCTCCGCTCTATTGGTCGGCAGGAGGTAGCGCTGCACCGCATCTCCAATGTAGCAAGATCGGCCGAGGTCCACTGTGCAATAGAGAACACCCGAAATCATGATGGCGCGCGGGCTGCACCAACCGGTCGGACCGGTTTGGCGGTCAGAATCCCGCTTCCGCGGTCCCCTTGTTAAACGCTTCTCGCCCTGCACTTACGGCGTCCGTGACTCGCTCCTGACCCTGGCCGATCCAGTCTTCAACCTGCCGGCGCGTCCGTTTGACCCTTGCCCTGGCGGTGTTAATTCCGTTATCGCATTTGATCGAAACCCACTCCCGCGTGTCCTCCCCAGACTGCGGAGCGAGCAGTATCCCTGCGACAGCGCCGATTCCCACACCGGCGATTAGCCATGCAAGCTTGGACGGCGAATCGCTGCGTTCCATTTTCACTCCCACCTTGTCATCATGGTTTTGCATCGGTTTTCTCCTTTGGACCTAGACCACTGTCGCCTCACGCCGAATTTTCCGGCGCGATGCTACTGGCCAATGATTGGGGGTGCGACAAGTCCGATCATTGGCCGCCTGCGGATGACGTTCCTGGTACAGCTCCGAGACCTGAAGCGCTGAGGAGGAGGAGCGACCCTCCCAGCCTTCAGCGCAGCGATTCGAATGGTAGGATTTGCGACAAAACGGCGCTAAGGATTGTGTACGAGCCGTTAGTACGGCTGCCGTATTGATAGCGGCTGTTGAATCCGTCTTCATACCCGCGACGGAAGCCCTCGCGGAAGTAGTAGTTGTAGTCGGCCTGAGCTACATAATAGCCGCCATAGCCGTAGTTCGCGTCCCGATAGGCATAAGAGTCTTGATAGTCGGACCGCCAGCTATCCTCACGGTCGGCCTGCCCCGACTCGAAGCCTTCCTGATAACCATAGTTCACTGCTTGCCGAAGCAAATCTACGCCGTATTGATTTGTCTCGTAGTAGCTGCCGCCAAAATTGTAACGATAGGTCGATGCCGTGTAGAAGTAGGGATCACGATCGTAATCGTAATTGCCGGAATTCCTGAGACTGACCTGTTGCTGCTGAAGACGGACCGCATATCCTTGCTGAAAACGGTACTGCGCCGTGCGGTTTTGCTGCTGTAGCTGCCCTGTCGCCTGTTGTGCACTACGTTCCTGCTGATCGAGATTTGTCCGGTACTGCGCCACGCGCTGTTGCTGCTGGCCTATGCGTTGTTGCTGAACTTGTTGTGAGACACGCTGCGCCTGCTGGGCGTTCTGGTTTTGTTGCTGTTGTTGTTGGGCGCGCTGCGCCTGCTGGGCATTCTGATTCTGCTGCTGTTGTTGTTGGGCGCGCTGCGCCTGCTGGGCGTTCTGGTTTTGTTGCTGTTGTTGTTGGGCGCGCTGCGCCTGCTGAGCGTTCTGATTCTGCTGCTGTTGTTGCTGGTTGCGCTGCGCCTGCTGGGCGTTCTGGTTTTGTTGCTGTTGTTGTTGGGCGCGCTGTTGCTGCTGGGCGTTCTGATTTTGTTGCTGTTGTTGCTGGTTGCGCTGCGCCTGCTGGGCATTCTGATTCTGCTGCTGTTGTTGCTGGTTGCGCTGCGCCTGCTGGGCATTCTGATTTTGCTGCTGTTGTTGCTGGGCGCGCTGCGCCTGCTGAGCGTTCTGATTCTGTTGCTGTTGTTGCTGGGCGCGCTGCGCCTGCTGGGCGTTCTGATTCTGTTGCTGTTGTTGCTGGGCGCGCTGCGCCTGCTGGGCGTTCTGGTTCTGTTGCTGTTGTTGCTGGGCGCGCTGCGCCTGCTGGGCGTTCTGATTCTGTTGCTGTTGTTGCTGGGCGCGCTGCGCCTGCTGGGCGTTCTGGTTCTGCTGCTGTTGTTGCTGGGCACGCTGCGCCGGTTGGGGGTTCTGATTTTGTTGCTGTTTTGCAGGCTGCTGATCCTTCTTATTCTGATCTTGCTGTTGTTTGTCGTCCTGCGGCTCCGGCCGTGCGTAAGTGGGAGCGGCGATTCCGAGGAGTAGGTACAGGACAGCTGTGCTGATAACTCCGACTCGTTCCATTGGTTTTGCCTCTGATACAAGCTTAATTGCAGGAATAATTATTAGCTGTTTCCTTTTGCACAGTCGCAGCCCAAATGGCAGAAAGTTTTCCAAGCTATTTCCAATTCAACTAAACAATTGTGGTGATTCTGGCGGGATGATCGTAAATGTGGCGGAACTCAGGGGCGCACGGACTCGCGAAACGAAAACCGCATACAGGGGATGACGCAATGCATGTCGATTCAGAGTAGCTATGGGTGTTGCGGTACAGCCGAGTTGGTCTCTTTAATGCAAGCCGCCAAACAGGTACAACAGCAGGACAACGAGCAGGACCGTCCCGCCGATTCCTAACCCTCCGCCGCTTCCCCATCGCGAATATCCATAGTAGCCGCCACCGCCACCGAACAAGAGCACGAGAACAATAAGCAGAAGTAACATGGAATTCTCCTTTTCAGCCTCTCAAACGCTGCACTCTCTCTACCTGCAGGGCAAGACACATTCTGTTTAGGCTTCGCCACCCGATTCTTTTTCATCGTCCGGCTGCACATATTGTCCATTTGTGTCCGCCTGCGCTCCTCCGCACATCTTGTCCATTTCGCCCCTCTTCTCAGTCAGGAACGAAGGAGTGCAGCCGCAATTCTCACCATCCACCGGAACAATGGGTGGCGTCGGCTTGCTTGGTTTTATGTTGCCGTTGCTTTTTCGCATAACTCACCCTGGCACGAATACTGCGGCAATAATGTTCCATTGTGGACAGTAAGACAGCCGACGCTGCCGAAGAGTCGCTTCGGCCGGGTAATTTTCCAGGTTACTGCTGCTTTTCCCGGTCTCCGCGGTCGCTTTCTGGACTGACAGCTTTCTCGACCCCTTCACCGACTTTTTGGCCTCCGCGGCCTATTCCTTTGCCCAATTCTTTGCCTGCGGCTATGGGTTTGCCTTTGCTTATTTCATGGCCGAATTCTTCGCCGCCTTCCCCTACTTCGTGGCCGGCGCCTTTGAAGCTTCCGCCGGTTGACTCCTGTTCAACGCCGAGTTTGCCTGCCGTCCTTTCATCAAGGTGTTGCGTGACCGGCAAGTCCTCGGACTTCTGATATTCGCCAATGGCCTGTCGAGTTTGGGGACCCATGACGCCATCGATCTCCCCCGGGTTGTATCCCTTGTCGCGCAGACTTTCCTGCACCTTCTTGATCTCTCTGCTGGATTTGGCCGCGGAAGCGAGCGGGGTCAGGCTCAGAGCCAACAGTACAGTCGCCAGGGATGTGAAGATAACCTTGCTCCACATCGTCTTGTTGTTTTGAAACATTTGGTTCCTCCATCGTCTTAACAGCCGGAAATGTCTTCCTAGGCATTCTGAACGAAGCAACCAAGACTGTCTGTGCACTTGTGGACACTCTGAGTTGTGCGATGGTGACAGAACAATCCTCAGGTTGTATTGGTTTCGCCCGTACTTTCACCGGAACCGTGCACAATCGAACAGTATTTGCGTCCACCGAGCGCGATACTGGTCCGCTTGCCACTCAAAGGAGACTTACGATGAAGCTTTCCAAGGTAGTTTCGGTATCCGCGATTTTGGCTTGCCTGGCTCTCGGTGCATTTGGACAGGCTCAGGCCCAAGCGCCGGACGAGCAAACACCCTCGTTCCGCGCTACCGTAGTTGACCGCACAACTCCGGCAGTGAAGTATGAACACCGCAGCGGTTCCACAAAGATCGACTTTCAGGGCACCGACCTCATGCCTAGCGCCAACGGCGAAGCCAAAGTAGACAGCCACCGCGGCGCCGTCGAAATCAAAGTTGAATTCGATGGCTTGCAAAAGCCCACTACATTCGGCAACGAATATCTCACCTATATCCTGTGGGCAGTTTCCCCGGAAGGCCGTGCGGTAAATATCGGTGAAGTGCTGCTGGGCGGCAACAGCCGCAGCAAACTCGATGTTACCACTGACCTGCAAACATTCGCGCTTATCGTGACTGCGGAGCCCTATTACGCCGTGCGGCGTCCCAGCAACGTCGTGGTGATGGAAAACGTGGTTCGCAACGATACCGCCGGCACCATCGAGGCGGTGGATGCCAAGTATGAGTTGCTCGACCGCGGAGGCTACATCCCCACCGGTTACAATTTCGACCCCGTTGTGTTGAGCGCCAAATTGCCACTCGAGTTTTTTGAGGCGCGCAACGCCCTGCGCATCGCCAAGTCGGCTGGCGCGGAACGATATGCCGCGCCCAGCTACGGCAATGCCATGGACCAGATGAAGCAAGCGGATGATCTTGCCGTCCGCAAACACGTTGAAAATAAGCAGCTCATCGCAACGTCGCGCGAAGCCGTACAGACGGCCGAAGACGCTCGCGAAATTGCCATGAAGTACCTCGAGACGGCCAGCCTGGACCGCGAGCGCAGGGGATCACAAGCTCGCGAAGCCGGCGCCAATGCTCTGGCCGATCAGGAATCGCAACGCCGCATCAGCGCCGAAGCGGACACCGCCGTCGCCAGGCGCCAGCGCGACGAAGCGGATCGCCAGGCCCGCGAAGCTCAAACTGACGCCCGCGTTTCGGCTCTCGGCCAAGCTACGGCCGAACAGGGCCGGGCCGACGCTGAGGCCGAGTCGGATCGCAATCGAATCGCGGCAAACTCTTCCGACGAGCAGCTACAACAAGCTCTGCACGATCGCGAAGACCTTCGCGCCCGCCTCCTGCAACAGTTCAACTTGATTCTGGAAACCCACGACACCGCTCGCGGCCTCGTCGTCAACTTGTCCGACGTTCTGTTTGACACCGGCAAGTTCACGCTTCGCCCCGAGGCTCGCGAGAAGCTTGCCAAAGTATCCGGCATCGTGCTCGCTTACCCCGCACTCAAGCTGGCCATCGAGGGCCACACCGATAGCGTCGGTACTGATGACTATAATCAGACGCTATCCGAAAATCGTGCCGGTGCGGTTCGAGGCTATCTCACGTCGCAGGGCATCCCGCAAAGCGAGACGTCCTCGACGGGGTTTGGCAAAACTCGCCCCATCGCATCCAACGATACCGCCGACGGGCGTATGCAAAACCGTCGCGTTGAACTGGTTGTCTCTGGGGAAGTGATCGGTACGGAAATCGGTATCGTCAAGATAGAACCGATCGCGCAGCTTCCCTTAACGCGGTAATCCACGCTTAACAAGGATCGCATCACAAGTGAGTGAAGAAAGCCGGCTGCCCTCGAGCCGGCTTTCTTTTGTTTTCCGCGGGAGGCGGATATCGCCTGTCGGATCGATGCTGGTGCTTTGCATACCAATGCGGTCAGGTGTAAAGTGACCTCGGCTGGAAGCCAACATTGAAAGCGCTGAAGTCGCCAGCCAAGTGAGAGACGAATCTCCCAAAACAGTGAGGGCTTGCATATGAAATTCACGAACTTCCTGTTCCTAGTTACCGCGACTGTGGTTTTGTCAGCGAACGCTTTCGCACAGAGTCAGAAAATGGTCACCGTTGACATGGCGCAGACCATGGCCCAGGAAGCTATCGCAAAGTGCCGCGCCGATGGCTACAAGGTCACAGTGCTGGTGGTCGACGGCCTCAACGCGCCGAAGGCAATGCTGCGCGACGACGGGGCCACCGCGGCGACAACGGAAGTCGCCAAAATGAAGGCCACTGCCACACTGTGGTACAACCGGCCCTCGGGTCCAGCCCAGCCTCTTCCCCCAGGTACGGCAGCTCCGCCCTTGCCGGTCCCCGGCACCATCAACGCTCAGGGTGGCTTGCCGATCAAGGTGGGTGACGCGACCATCGGCGCGATTGCGGTCAGCGGCGCTCCGGGTGGAGATAAGGACGCCGCCTGCGCCACCGCGGGTCTGTCCAAGGTCGCGGATAAGCTGAAATAGGCGAGACTGGCACGCTGTTGCTCTGAATGGTGTCTGGCGTTTGCAGTGTGTCCCCACTCTTTTTGAGGACGGAGGCAAATTCGCATCGGCAAGCACCGGGTTGACTTTCCTGGATGTTTGGTATGGTATATGCGTAATGCTGACCTGTTTAACCAATTGGCGACCCTCATGTGACGACCATCAAAACTGGTAGGGGAGGATTTCGATATGAGATATCGTCGGTTCTGCCTGCTTGCACTCACAGCTTCGATTGTTGCGGGGCTCTCTCTTGTCTCGCAATCTGCTGCACAAAATGCAGCATCCGGGCCGAAGCCTTCCTGCATCGGTTGCTCGATAGACGGCAAGACAACTCCGCGCACAGCGGACGGGCACCCCGATCTATCGGGATTCTGGGGTGGTGGCACAACCGGCAGCCTGTCCAGCCGAGTTGTGGATGGCTCGGTTTTATTCGATTTTGGAGGAGAGAATCGGTCGGAGGCTGCCCCCATCGGCGCGGACGGGGCGCGTCTTCCCGATGTCACGCCGAACGGATACTACGACGTTCCCGGACGCCCCAAGCCTTCCGAACCCTCTTACAAGCCCGAGTACATGGCCAAGGTCAAGGCCATTGCCGACAGCCAATATGGTGCGACCACGCCGCAAGATCCGCAGATGGATTGTAAGCCGCTCGGCGTCCCACGCGGTACGTTTGGCACCATGCACTTCGTACAGACGCCTCAAGTGTTGGCGATTCTTTACGAGGACAGTCCTGGTCCGATCTACCGGATCATATACACCGACGGGCGTTCGCATCCCAAGGATCTTGATACTTCTTTCATGGGACATTCCGTCGGCCACTGGGAGGGAGACACGTTGGTGGTGGATGTCGTCGGCCTCAACGACGAGACCTGGCTCGGCGGCGGACAAAGTGGTCCGCAGTATGCGTTGATTCACAGCGATCAAGAGCATGTAATCGAACGCTACACTCGCAATGGAGACGCTCTTACGTATGAGGCCACGGTGGAGGACCCGGTCATGTTTACCAAGCCCTGGGTCATAACGCCCCGCCATATTCCGCACGGTGGCACAGGCGACGAAGTGATCGAAGCCATTTGCGCGCCCCATGACAAGTCCCATTTCGTCAAGCCGACGCAAGAAGATCCGTATATCTGCAACTACTGCACGAAAGCCACGCGTACGCCCGGGACCGGCTTGGCGATGCCCAAGCCATAGGTGATTTTTTCAACGATGCAAAAGTGCCATAGGGCGACGGCCGCACGACCACAACCACCGCTAGGAAACTTTCGGCTGGCGGCTCGCCCAAGGGCGGGCCGCCTCGAGTTGTGAGGCAAGACGGAACAGCGTGGCTTCGTCGCCGAACCGCCCGACGAAGTGTGTGCCGATCGGTAGTCCTTCGGCGTTCCAGAACAACGGGACTGACATCGCCGGCTGGCCAGTCACGTTGGCCAGAGGCGTAAAGGGAACGAACGCGGTGGCTCGCTCCAAGCCGTAGAGCGGATTGCCCTGCCGCGGATTGAAACTGCCCAATGGCAGTGGCGGCTCCGCCAGGGTCGGCGTGAGCCAAACATCATAGTTCACAAAGAAACGCGCTATCTGGCGGGCGATGTACTGCAGGACGCCTATAGCAAGCAGGTAAGTCGATCCTGAGACGGCTCGCCCTTGCTCGGCCAATGCCCAAGTCAACTCTTCAAACTGATCAGGCGTGGGCTTTCGACCTGTCAGCATTGCGTTACCCTCAACCGACCGGGCGCACCCCACGGACCACAACATGATGAAACAGTTTGCGAAACGCTGCCCGTCAATGGCGGGAGCGGCCTCGCTTACCTCGTGCCCTAGGTCGGAGCACAGCTTTGCTGCTTCACGGACGGCACGGACACAGTCGGCATGGATGGGAACGCCAGTGGGAGCAGCGGTCGTAAAAGCGACCCGCAATCTACCGGGATCGGCGCCTATTTCCTGAAGAAATGGCCCGGCGGGCGGTGGAGCGTAATATGGATCGCCGATGTCGGGGCCGCACGTGGCGTCGAGCAACGCGGCGCTGTCCCGGACCGACCGCGTGACGCCGTGTTCGGCTGCCAGGCCGCTCAGAGCGTCGCCGAAGTCCGGGCCCAGCGGATTGCGCGCGCGCGTCGGCTTCAACCCGAAGACTCCACAGCACGACGCCGGAATTCGAATCGAGCCACCGCCATCGTTGCCGTGGGCCATCGGCACCATACCGGCGGTCACCGCTGCGGCCGATCCGCCGCTCGATCCGCCCGTGCTTCGTGTAGGATCCCAAGGGTTGCGGCTGGGACCGAACAGACGTGGCTCCGTCGTCGGCAAAAGCCCGAACTCAGGTGTGTTGCTCTTCCCGACGATGACCAGCCCGGCGCGCTTGAGCCGCGCGACCAACTCGCTGTCATGGTCGGGTACGAAATCGCGGAGAAACGCAGAGCCGGCGCTCATTCGGACTCCCGCGTATGAGGCGAGCAGGTCCTTCAGCAGGAAGGGCACTCCGCGAAACGGTCCTTCCGGCAGTGTGCCTTGAGCGGCCGTACGTGCCAACTCAAACATAGGAGTGATAACCGCGTTGAACGTCGGGTTCAGGCGCTCGATGCGCGCAATCGCCGCATCCACAAGTTCAATGGGTTTCACCTGCCTGCGGCGCACTAGATCCGCTTGCGCCATGGCGTCGAGAAACGCGAACTCATCCGAAACAGACATCAGCTCGTTTCCTTAATCAATCAGAGGTCGTCCGTCGCCGGTTTGCCTGCAGCAAGAGAACGACCCCCGCTGCGATGGCAATGCATCCGTAGACCGCCCATCGAGTTTGCCCCGTCATGAAACTGCCTGGCAATACATTGATTCCCTGCAAAAACCATATGCCGCCGAACAGCACCAAAAGCGCGCCTACAATACTCAGCGCAATTCTCATCTGTACTCCCCCTGAGAGAGATCATGCCTTCCACGATTTAAGGTGTGGCAAAGTTCCCATTATAGGGCCACCATGGTATCTGCTCGTCCCAAACACGTTCAGAGCCTGACGCCTTACTGCGTACGTCCTGTTGTTTTGACCAAGTCAGGAACAGAGCCAAACCGAGGTGAGATGCTATGAGTGCGACCAAATGCCCCAAGCACGGCAAACCGTTCCCCTGTGGAGCATGCCGGCTCGATCAAAAGAATAAGCCTCCCCAGGCGCCGCCACCCAACAAACGGGGGAATTGACAATTAAACGATAAGCAGCGGTTTCCATAGGACGACTGACTCTGCAGTCCAGCAATATCGTTTCCGCTGGCGGCACATAAACCCACCTGTCAATTAGATCTTTTACGTGAAGCGCCTAGAATGTAGGCTGCTTGAATGCCGCCAATGCGAAAGGTGGAAACGTGAAGACCGCTCCTTATGGCTCCTGGAAATCCCCCATCACTTCGGACCTCATCGTGGGCCAATCCGTCGGGCTTTCGGAAATTCGGCTCGACGGCCACGACGTCTACTGGCTCGAATCGCGGCCGGAGGAGGCCGGACGCAACGTCGTCGTTCGCCACGCGCCTGGGACCGCCAAGGGTGAGGACATCCTTCCAAGACCCTTCAATGCACGGACCCGCGTGCATGAGTATGGCGGAGGATCATGGACCGTTGCCAACGGCATCCTTTATTTTTCCAATTTTGCGGATCAGCGGATGTACCGCCTGGATGATGCCGCGGCTGGTCCTGTCCCGATCGCTCCGAAAGACGCCTTCCGATATGCCGACGGCGTGGTTGATTCCAATCGACCCAGTTGGATTGGCGTGCGTGAAGACCACACCATATCCGGGCGCGAACCGGCGAATGCGATTGTTCGCGTCGACCTCAGCGCTCCTCAACCGGACGGCGGCACGGTCCTTGCGTCCGGCCACGACTTTTATTCCTCGCCTCGCCTTTCCCATGATGGCCGTTGGTTGGCATATCTCGCGTGGGACCATCCACTCATGCCATGGGTTGGTACTACGCTCTTTGCGGTTCAACTGGATGCAAACGGCATGCCGGCCGGCAATCCGTTAAAGATTGCCGGTGGCCAGAAGGAATCAATCTTTCAACCGGAATGGCAACCGGAATGGGCGCCAGACGGCGCCACGCTCTTTTTCATCTCAGATCGCACCGGCTGGTGGAATCTTTACAGGTGCGATCTGGGTACGCTGGGAATCGACGCGGTCGCTCCCATGGAAGCCGAATTTGGCAGGCCACAGTGGGTCTTCGGCATGTCCACCTACGCATTTGCCGCCGCCGGCCGTGTGGTCTGTTCCTACAGCTCCAAAGGTTTGGGAAGGCTTGCCAGCATCGAGCTGAGTTCAGGTCGCATGACTACTTTCGACCTTCCATACACCGATTTCCAGTCCGTCCGCGCCGAGGAAGACCGCGCAGTATTCCGCGCCGGGTCTGCGTCCATTCCCGCAAGTTTCGTTTTGTTGGACTTGGCGACCGGGAAGACCGAAGTCCTGAAAAAGTCCAACGCGGTCGCCGACGATCCGGGCATGGCGCGATACTTCACGAAGGTCGAATCGGTTGAGTTCCCGACCGAGGGGAATAAAACGGCATATGGCCTGTACTACCCGGCTTTCAACCCGGACTACAACGCCCCAGATGGCGACAAGCCGCCGCTGCTGGTCAAATGCCACGGTGGTCCTACCTCTGCCGCATCGAGCACCTTGGATCTCCTCATCCAATATTGGACCAGCCGGGGCATTGCGGTTCTTGATGTGAACTATGGTGGCAGCACCGGCTTCGGCCGCGAATACCGCGAGCGGTTGGACGGAAACTGGGGCATTGTCGATGTGGATGATTCTGTTAACGGCGCCCGCTTTCTGGCGAAGGCGGGCCTCGCGGATGGCGCTCGCAGCGTGATTACCGGCGGCAGCGCGGGTGGCTACACAACGCTGGCGACGCTAACTTTCCGGGATTATTTCCGGGGCGGCGGCAGCCATTACGGCGTTAGTGACCTGGCGATGCTTGCTGGCGACACCCACAAGTTCGAGTCGCGATACCTGGAGTCCCTGATAGGCCCCTATCCCCAACGCGCGGAGCTATATCGCGAGCGGTCGCCCGTGGCTCATGCCGACCGGCTTTTTGTTCCCGTAATTTTTTTCCAGGGCGATGAGGATATGGTTGTACCGCCGAACCAAGCCGAAATCATGGTGGAGGCGCTGAGACGCAAGGGAACTCCGGTGGGATATCTCCTGTTTTCAGGTGAGCAGCACGGCTTCCGCAAAGCGGAAAACATCAAACGATGTCTCGACGCGGAGCTCTACTTCTATGCGGTAAACGTATTTCGGACCGGACTCGCCTTCTAGAGGTACAAGAATCGCGGATCAGGGCGGCGGAAGCGTGAACACCGGCTTATAAAATGCCAGAAAGCGGCCGGCAAATATCACGCCGATCCACAAGCATAGCGAAGCGCCGCACATGATCTTGGCCACCAGCGGAGCATCGGCGCCGGGACCGAGGAGTTCCACCTTGCGCATCACAGCCAGATTAAAGATTAAGGCGTTGGTTCCCGCCAGCAGCATGAATGCGATCTTGAACCAAAACGGCCACTGATAGAGATATTGGTTGGGAAACGCCATCAGGAACATGAATCCGGTAATCACGTTCAAAATGTATCCCCCTACCGCCCAGGGCGCGAGGCGGTGCAGGGGCGCTATGGGAATGCGCTTGGCCAGTCCCAACACCCGCATGTCGAACACTCCAATGGTGCCAACCAGCAATGACAAGCCAAAAAAGTGCAGCGTCTCACACGCGTGCCACCCGTACTTTGAACCCATAAACTTCACGACGGATGGATGGCCGTGCAGGTGGCGCGACATCCATATCTGGACATTGAGAAAAGGAACCGCGCAGTTGAAACATCCGGGAACCGAGCTCATGTTATGGCCTCCCTTCGATGGCAAACAGGCGGCCATACGTGTACGGCAACGCCCGGCCCGCCCATATCAATAGCAGCCAGCAGACCAGCGAAATGAGGGCCAATGCCTTCACGTTCCGCGGGGCCGGCCCCAGGTCCAAGTCCGGATCGGTCAGCACACGCTTGGTGATTAGGCGAACCACGAAAAGCGATAGAGCTATCAATGTCAATTTCACGTAGAAGATCGGGTTGGTAATCGCTTTCGTCGGGTAAGCAATAAGTAGATTGATGCCGGTCACGACGCTCACCCAAAAAGAAATCCACAGAACCGGAAGGAATTTCTTCATCTCCAGCAAAGGCGTGCGGGGCGCAAATCCAAGCATCCGTAAATCGATTGCCGCGCTGACGCCCGCCAGGAATCCCATGGAAACCGTGTGCACCGTGAGGATCGTCGGAAAGGCCCAAATGGACTCCGATTCCCGCAACCAGGTGCTGAAGTCCGTCGCCTCCAGCCAAACCAAAAAATGCTGCACAAAGGCCTCCTCAAAATCGATCCACAGCCTCTTTGGGCAAGGCAAAATCGTCACGCTGGCATTCTGTTTCGTGCTCAAGCCCGAAAGCGAATCATCTCCAGAATCCACAGCAATAGTCCAAGCAGCGTTGTAGTTACGGCTAAAATGACTACAGTGCGGGTCGAAATAATGTTCTCACCGAGGGATGCGGGTTCCCGCGATTTGCGCTCATTGCCTTTTTCTTCCTTCGTGGCCATCTGCTTGCGCAGACGATACGCCAGCTATCTTGCGCTGTCAATTCAGCGCGCCCCGGAAAATCTGCACGTCTCTAGGGAGTCGATGGCGGGCAAGGCTCAACTCGATGGAGTTTTGTGACCCAGAAAGATAGTGTGGTGAGGGCCGCCCTTTTTCAGGCGACCGCGCACGCTCTCCACCTGGACGGCGAACTTGCCATAGCGCAGGCGCTTCTCGAATTTTCGATCCTCTCGCGCAGACCAGACGGCCAGCACGCCGTCCATCTTGAGAGCCGCGCGCGCGGCGGCTATTCCCCGGTCGTCATAGAGCCAGGCATTGTCGGATGCCGTTAATGCGGTAGGGCCGTTGTCCACGTCGAGTAGCACGGCATCGAACTTACCGGGGCCCGACCTGAGCGTTACTGCGACGTCGCCTATCTCGATTCGCACGCGCTTATCCTTCAGCGGGTGTCCCGCCAAGGGCCCGAGCGGGCCACGGTTCCACTCCACTACTTCGGGCACCAGCTCCGCGACGACCACCATCGCATCCGGTGGGAGTAAATCGAGCGTCGCGCGTAGCGTAAAGCCCATCCCGAGGCCGCCGATGAGCACGCAGGGCTGCTCCAGCGTCCGCGCCCGTCGGCAGGCGAGCGTGGCCAGCGCCTCCTCCGAGCCGTACATGCCGCTCGACATGAGGCTTTTGCCGTTGGCGAGTATGATGTATTGGTTGTCGCGGCGGGTCAACTTCAAGACGGTGCCGTCGGGAGTGAGTGTCTCACCGAGTAATTCAAGAGGTTTCAAGAGTGTTATCTTGACCGGACCGAGTTTTTGGTCCAGGGCCAGTCCCTACTTCGGGCTCGTTTTAGTGCCAGGCGCGTCGGATGCGAGCAGTTTGCTTACGCTATCGGGGAGTTCATTGGAGTGAGCGAGAAACTGGCTCACCTGCCACGATTGCGTATCGCTCAGGGTGTTTTTGAATGCAGGCATTCCGGTCAGGCGGATTCCATTGACGACCTTCCAGTATGTCTCTGACACGGGATCGTCGGAGACGCCTTTCCCCGGGAATAATTGCGGCGGTGGCGGATACATCCCCGCTGCATACTCGGATCGCTGGCCGGGCAGTCCGTGGCACACCGAACACTCCGCTTTGTAGACGTTCGCTCCGCCTATGAAATTTTGCTCGTCGGCGGGAACTGCCGGTTGGCCCACAGGTTCCTTTTTTATGTGCGCGTCCAATGCCATGTTCGCCATCTTTTTCTCGAACGGCATCGGCGGGTCGGACGCAGCCGCGGGGGCCATGCCCGATGCAAAGTAGTAGTACCCCCCGCCTGTCAGAAGCAGAACGCCCAGCAAAAATCCGATCACAAGACCTTTCATAATCAGTCTCCTTCCGCGCGCTTGTTTCCCGTGATTTGTGACGGATCGAAAATGCGGTGATGGTCTCTGGCCGGCGACCATCCCGAAGGAAGTCTCCGAGCGTCCTCATCACAACACCGGCATCCAGGAAGAAGCTATTGTCCGGGGGGGCGTCGGCCGATTCCGAAAGGAGGATACGTTCGCGGATTGAGAACCTCTCGGTCAATGAAGAAATCGGTGAGCGCCGCGCAGGCCTCGGCAAATTCGGGATGAGTGTCAAACTCGTGCGGAACACCCGCAAAGGTGTGCAGCTCGGAGGGAACTCCGGCGTCGCGCAGCGTCTGCAACAGGTGTTCGCTGTTTTCCGGAGGGATCGTTACATCCGACAAACCGTGGAAAATCACGGTCGGCGGATATCCCTTTTTTATATGGGTGATGGGGCTGGCGTCTACGATCGCGGCTTCGTCACTGCCAGGCGGCATCAACGCCTGCGCCATCGCCCTTACATCGGTTTGTGGATAGAACGCGACACACGCGGCAAGCTCGGTGTCAGGGACGCCGCCGGTAAATAGCGCGATGTGTCCTCCGGCCGAATAGCCAACAATGGCGATCCGTTTGGGGTCGATGCCCAGCGAACTGGCATTGGCACGCGTCCAGCGAATGACGGTCTTGGCGTCATCGATTTGTGCCGGCCACTTCGCCACGCCACTCAGGCGATATTGGGCCGCGATGGATACGTAGCCGCGGGCCGTGATCGGCGTCACCTTGCCGCCGAGGCCGTCTTTGCTCCCGCCGGCAAAACCTCCCCCGTGGAAGTGCACGAGTGCCATGCGTTTCTCGGTTCCCGCGGGCGGCCTGTAAATATCGCAATGAAGGTCGGTATTACCACCTTTGCCAACCACCACATCTTTTTCGACCTTGACCGCGGCCGCGCTGGAGGTCTGCGCGGGGCCCGCAAACGCGGGCAGCGAGTGTCCAACGACGGCAGCGCCGCCCATTGCTAGAAACGTTCGGCGTACGATCGGCAGGTTGTTAGACATAAGCGGATTATACGGACGGCCCTCCCGTACGGCAAGCACGGCTTCAAGCCAGACCGCCGGAACCCCGCGATCTCTTTGATGCCAGCTCAGGTGGCAAATTCGTTGTGTCCAATGCGGGACAGGCGTACGATGCGCGAGGCGGAAGTCCCAATCGGACATATGTCGACAGGGTTAACGGAATGCGGCGTCACCTGCGGGCGGGGATACGTTTTGAGGACAATTGCCATGCGCGCCGGCCGGCTCATCCTTTCCCTCGCCCTGATCCTATCCTGCGGCTTGGAGCTCGCGGCGCAGGCGCCGGCGCCGGCCGACGCCAAGTTCCCGGAACAGACTCTCTGCAGCTTTGGAAACATCCTCGTTTCCCGTCGTGCGCTCGACGGCGGTTTTTCCTTGCAAGTTCAGCGTCCCCTTCTGTCAAGCCGCAATGGCGAAAAGACCGAGGATGCACGCGGCTGCGAAGTCATCCTCCAGAACCCCAGCGGCGACACGGTCTATCGCTACGCGGACGGCGAGATATGGCTCAACGGCGCCACCGGTCAGGATGTCACTGGCGATGGGATTCCCGACCTGGTGCTCAAGAGCATGTCCGACGGCACCGGGCACTACGAGGCGACCATGATCGTTTCGCTCGAAGCGCATGCGCGGCCGCTATGGGGAACCAGCTTGTTCGGAGGCGCTCAGGGCGAGCTACCCGATTTTCCGCGCGATCGCTTAATAGCTACCGAAAGCGGGATGAGCTTTTTGCGCAACGCGCGCGACGGTCGCGTCATCCTCATCGGCAGCAACGACGCCTACGATCGTTCAGGTTTCGAGATCTCGGTTGCCGTACCGTTTGAGCTGGTGGCTGGCCGCGCCTTGGACTCCAGCAGCGACGTAGGGAATTACGAAGGGGCCATCGCGGAGTTCCGCTCCGCATTGACGCCGGACCAGCTAAGCAGGTTCCAGAACTCCAATCCGGGCTGGGACGACTGCCCAGACAAGAGTTATTCGGCTCCCTGCCCGCCGACCCCGGAACCGCGCGACGATGCATACCGGAAAACCGAGCGCGCCATTCTCGGCATCAGCATCAACTACCTCTATTCCGGCCGGCCCGACTTGGCTTGGTCCACGCTCGATGAGATGTGGCCGGCCTCCGATCGCGCCCGCACTCGCGCCGACATCCTCGACAACTTCTGCCATTACGGTCTCCGCAAGCAACTAAAACTGCAGCTGGTTCCGGATTGCGCCACGTTGAAAAATTGATGACCGATCCTCTGCTGATGCTGGCTCAGGTGGCAAATTCGTTGTGTCCAATGCGGGACAGGCGTACGATGCGCGAGTCGGAGGTCCAAATCGGAAATTCCGGCTTGCAGTGTTATACTGCTACCGCTCTCGACCCGTACAATTTGAGCGCATATCAATGGGAGGTATCGAATGAAACGAATTGCCCTGTTTTTACTCGTCGTACTGGCGGTTTCGACCAGCGCATGGGCGCAGTCGGACGCCATCGACAAAGCCTTGCTTGCCGCCCCGGCCAATCTGCGCGATGGGGCGACGGTCATCAAGTGGAATCCCGACTTCACTTACGAGACGTTGAAGAAAGGCACGAACAAACTGGTCTGCTACGACAAGTCGGGACAGCCCGAACAGATGCCGTACATGATTGAGTGCACCAACCTCGGCAACCTGGACCGCGCCGCTCAGAATATGAAGTTCGAGGCGGGAGGCGACAGGGCCAAGACACAGGCGCTGCTCGATGCCGCGGAAAAGGACGGAACGCGCGCGAAGCCCGAATTCGGGTCGGTGTGGTACCACCTGATGGGCCCCGACGCGCAACACCCTCGAACGCACATGACCATCGCCGTGCCGGGCGCCACCACGCAATCACTAGGACTGCCCGACAACGGCAAGTCGGGTGGCGTGTGGATCATGAATGCGGGCACGTCGACCGCCCACCTCATGACACCGGGAGAATAAAGCGCTCAGGATCCTTCGATCCCGGCGCGCGTTCAAAAAACTGGAGGGCGGCGTCACCAGCCGCCCTCGTTTCCTTACTGTCGCAGCCTAGGCTGCATCGGTAAAATAGTTATGAAGCATCTGGTCTTGAGTCTCTTCGCGGTTACAGGGCTATCCGCGGCGCAGCGCAAGCAGACGTTCACCGGCACCATTACGGACGACATGTGCGCCAAAGCTGATCATTCAAAAATGCAAATGGGGCCGACCGACGCCGAGTGCACCATTGCCTGCGTCGATATCCATGGCGCCGCGTACGTTCTGTATGACGGCAAGGACGTCTACACGCTTAGCGACCAGCAGACGCCGAAAAAGTTCGCGGCAAAGAGAGTCACGGTCATAGGTACGCTAGACAATAAGACCAAGACGATTCAGGTGGACTCGATTACCGCGGCAAAATGAGTCGCCTACGATCCGTTGATTCCCTCGCCTTCCTGGTGCTAGAGTACCCGCCTCCTCCGGGGGAGAATCGGCGTGAGGAATAGTGTTGTTGTGCAGACCGCGCCAGGCGTGGCGCGCTGGGGAAAGGCGGCGAGCCCTTGGCGCGGCGTTTCCTCCGAGGATTGGAATGACTGGCGCTGGCAGCTTCGAAACCTCGTGCGCACGCCGGAGCAGTTCGCAGAACTGCTGGGTTTGAGCGAACCCGAGACCGCCTCGCTCCGTGATTTGCAAACGCGCTTTCGCTTTGCGGTGGCGCCCTACTATTTTTCCCTGATTGACCGCGACGATCCCGCAGACCCGATCCGGCGTCAGATCGTGCCGAGCTGCGCTGAAAGCTTGGACGATGGGCCGACCGACCCGCTCTGTGAAATCGACGACCGAGTGGCGCCCGGTCTCACCCACCGTTATCCGGACCGCGTGCTTTTCGTTGTCACGTCATTCTGCTCGAGCTATTGCCGGTTCTGCATCCGCAAGCGCAACTGGAGTCACAGCGACGCCGCCTCGACCAAGGCAGAGGTCGAGGAAGCGATTCGATATCTCCAAGTCCACGAAGAAGTGCGTGATGTCTTGATCAGCGGCGGCGACCCGCTGACGCTTCCCCTCGAACAGCTCGACTACGTACTCGAGCGAGTGCGTTCCGTACCGCACGTCGAGTTTGTGCGCATCGGGTCGCGAGAACCGGTCATGCTTCCGATGCGCATGACCGGTGAGCTTCTCCGCCTTCTTGACAGGCGCGGGCCGCTTTGGATCAATACGCACTTCAATCATCCGCGCGAAATTACGGCCGAGGCGGCGGAAGCCTGCGAGAAGTTGGCGCGGCTCGGCATTCCCCTTGGCAATCAGAGTGTGCTCCTGGCCGGCGTGAATGATGACGTGGCGGTGATGAAGGAGCTCGTCCACAAGCTTCTGCGCATCCGCGTCCGGCCCTATTATCTCTACCACGCCGATCCGGTCGTCGGGACGGCTCACTTGCGCACCACCGTTTGGAAGGGACTCGAGATCATGGAGGCGCTTCGCGGCCACACGACGGGTCTCGCCGTGCCTGCCTTTGTCGTGGACGCTCCAGGTGGCGGAGGAAAGATTCCGCTCGCGCCCAACTACCTTATCAGTGCTGCTCCCGGACGCTTGGTGCTGCGGAATTTCGAGGGCGCGATCTTTAGTTCCCCGGATGGCACCGGGGCCCCGGACGACGGGTTAGCCAAAGATCTCCAGGATGCCTCGCTCGGCACGCGGGCCCCCTCCGTGGCGGATCTGGCGAGCGGAAACGCCAACTGTATCGTTCCGCAGGAACAGGCGCATTACCGGCGGCGCCGATCCCTCGCGGAATCGCGGCAGCGTTACCCTCCGCTTCCCATCTATCCTCGCGGCACGGAATGAAAGTCGCGCTCCTTTTCAACGAACGTCCCGCCGGCATTTCAAGTGTCCCCGACGACATGTTTGAGGAGTACGACAGCCTTGAGACCATCCGCGAGATTGCGCACGCTCTCTGCGGACTGCGTGTGGAAGTGGAACCCGTCGTGGCCGACCGGCGCCTTCCGTGGCGGCTGGAGGAGGGGCGTTACGATTTCGCATTCAATATCGCCGAGGGACCTTTGACCCTGTCGGGCCAGGCGCGCCGCTGCCGCGAAGCGATTCCGGCGGCGGTTTGCGAATTGTTGAGCGTGCCCTACACCGGCTCGGACGCGCTGACCTTGACTGTGACGCTGGATAAGGCCATGGCGCGGCGCGTGGCGTCGGCCGAAGTGTCAGTGAGCCGGGCCGTGCTTTTGCAAAGCGAGGCGGACGAGCATCAAATCGCGGATCTCCAGTTCCCTGCGATCGTCAAGCCAAACGATGAAGGATCGAGCAAGGGAATCCGCAAGTGCAGCTTCGCCTCTGATGCAAGCGAGGCGGTAGAACGCGCGCGGCAGTTGATGACATTCTACCGATGTCCTGTGCTGGTCGAGGAATTTCTGCCGGGTCCGGAGGTGACCGTCGCGGTGGCAGGCAACCTGCCGGATGCCAGGGTGCTGGGGATGATGGAGATTGCCCCTGCCGATGATTCGCGGCCTTTCATCTATTCACTGGAGGTAAGACGAGATTGGCGGCGGAGGGTGGTTTACCACATACCTCCGCGCCTGGATGCCTCCACACAGGATTGTCTTCGTTCCAGCGCGTTGGCCGCTTATCGATTGCTGGGTTGCCGGGACTTGGCGCGGATGGATTTTCGCCTCGATTCCCGTGGCCGGCCATGTTTTCTCGAATGCAACGCGCTACCCGGCCTCAACCCGGAATACGGCGACGTCGCGATACTCTCGCGAAAAACGCTGCCTTACGAGAAGCTGGTTCAAGGCGTCCTGGTGGATGCCGCGCGACGTACGGGAGTCCGCCTCCCATGAAAGTCCTGGTTCTCCATACGCTGCCTCCGCTTCTTCCCCCCGCCGGCCGGATCGTGGACGAGTTCGATCTAAGCGCGGGAGCGCGAAACATCGCGGCCGCCCTGCCCGGAGCGGTCGTTGCCGGCGTGCGCGGCGAGGCGCGTGAGGTCCTGGCACTGCTCGACGCGCATCGGCCAGATGTAGTTTTCAACGCGTGCGAGGCGCCTCTCGGCCGCCCTGACCTTGAGCCGCACATCGCGGCGCTCTTCGAGTGGTTGGGTATTAGATTCACTGGTTCAGCCAGCGGGACTCTGGCCCTCTGCCGGCGCAAAGATCGCACCAACGCCGTGTTGGCGTCCGCGGGGGTGCCCGTGCCGCCTACCGGCGTGTTTCCTTGCATCCTCAAACCAGCGGACGAGGACGGCTCTGCGGGGATTCACGCCGATTCCATTTGCGCGGATCCGGAGACGCTGGCACGCGCCAGGGCGCGCGTGTCCGGTCCCGTCGTAATCCAGGAATTCGTTTCCGGACGGGAGTTTGTGGTGTCTCTGTGGGGACACCACGAGCCCGATTATTTCTCGATTGGCGAGACCTGCTTCCGAAACGGATTGCGCCTGATCACGTACGCGGCCAAGTGGGATCTCGCCAGCCCGGACTTCGCGGACTCGCCGCTCGACTACAACACAGCAATCGATCCAGAGTTGCGCGAGGCCGTCCTGGCGGCTGCGAGCGGCGCCTGGCGCGCGGTGGCCGCGCGAGGTTACATCCGCGCGGACATACGCCTTGATGCCGACGGGGCGCCGTACGTCCTGGACGTGAACCCCAACCCGGAACTCGGTCCGGGCGTTGGAATCTGCCGCGCGGTGCAGGAAGCGGGATGGAGTTGGGAGCGCTTTGTACACAAGCAGGTCGAATGGGCATGACCATCAGGGAACTCGTTTCGGGGGACCGCGACGCGGTCCGGGAAGCGTTGGCCGAATGCCGCGCGTTCAACCCGGAGGAGATAAGGGTCGCGCTCGAAATGGTGGATGCCGGAATCGAAGGCCACTACTCGCTTCCCGCCGTGGAGATTGCGGGGAAGGTGAGGGGTTATGCGTGCATTGGGAAAGCGCCGCTGACGGCTCGCACCTGGTATGTGTACTGGATCTGTGTCCATCCCTCGGCTCAGGGGGCCGGCCTGGGACGCAGGTTGCAGTCGCACCTCGAGGAGTTCGTCCTCAAATCCGGCGGAGACCGCGTGGTGCTGGAGACAAGCGGCCGGCCGGACTACAGTCGCACCAGGCAATTCTACCGGCGGGCGGGATTCTCCGAAGTCGGGAGGATTCCGGACTTTTACAAGCCTGGCGATGATTGCGTGGTGTTTTGCAAAGTGCTCGATGCCAAAAGGAACGGAAGTGAGTCAACTGATCGTCAATCTGGAACAAGCGAAATTTGAATGCACATTCGGCCGGGGCTGCGATGGAGTCTGCTGCCGGAACGGGCGCCCGCCTATATACGCCGACGAAGCCGATCGCATTGACAAGAACATCCACAAATTTTTGCCGGAGCTCCGTCCGGAAGCGCGCGCAATCGTGGAAAAAGACGGATACCTCAGCCATCGGATGAGAGCGGGCCGGCGAAGGCTGCGTGTGATCGACGGTTGGTGCATTTTCTTCAACCAGGGGTGCGTTTTGCATAGAATCGGTTCCGGAGAAGGAGACAAGTTTCGCTACAAGCCGTGGGTTTGCGCTACTTTTCCGATTGCCAGGGGCAAACACGACGGCTGGTATGTCCGTCAGAAGGGATTGAACGCGGAGATTTGGGACCTGTTTTGCCTGGACCCCAACGCCAGCGCTGTGCACGCGGCCGATTCGTTGAAGGACGAGATTGCGCTCGTTCGGGCGCACGCCGAACAGTCAACGGCGCCGGAAAATCGCCAGCTGGACGTTCAGTAAAACCAAAAGCCCGAGAGGTATTCACTCCGATTCGGTATGTTGGGAAGATAACGCAATAGGAGTCCCTGAGAGGACCCAGCCGTGGAAAACTGTTCGCATAGAACCTGAAAGTCCGGAGGTCCGAGTAAGCACCCAGCGCCGCTAATCGCAACATCCGACCCGAAAATCATCTCTTTTTGAGTCATGAGCGTGGAGATGAGATGCGCATCGGTCATATGGATCACGGAAAAGACGACTTCCTGCGCGTTGATGCTCGTGATTTTGAGATTCTTGCCATATAGAATCTGGAGATTTTGCAAAACGTTTTGAACACGTGGAGGCACGATTTGACCGCACGACAACCGCTCAACGTCTAACATTGGCTCCCTCACGAAGGACGACTGCGCGGGATTGTATTGTGTTTTACGCGGTCGGTCAACGTCTTCCGAATGCAAGAGACGCGGCGAAAACTCCTACGCACTGGTTGGGACCCGCTTGCCTCCAAGCACGGTGCCGCTCGGGAAGAGTCTCTGGCGGCCGGTCCGGGTGTTCTCAAAATTGTCCACGAATTGGAAGGTCCCTTCTCTCAGTTCGAGCACCGCAACGTCGGCCGGCGCGCCCACATTCAGCGCGCCGCGGCCGCGGAAGACCGGGAACACGCGCGATGCAGTGGAGGTCGCGCACGCCACCACTTGGTCGAGCGGCATCCCCAGCATCAGGAACTTCGACATGACGTTGGGGAAGTTGATGACCTGGACCGCCCGGCCTTCGGGACTCCAATCGGTGGAGAACGTGTCCGGCAGGAAGCCCGCAGCCAGAATGTGGTCGGCCATGTCCCATCGCAAGTGGCCGTTACGCCCATTGCCGAGGTCGAACCAGACGCCGCGCCGCCGGGCGGCAATCACCTCCGGCAAAATGTGCCCGGCGTCGTCGATGATACTGTTCGGCGGCGGCGCGAACATATGCGTGACGACATCGCCGGGTTTGAGCAGAGCGAGAAGCTTGGGAAGCGGCGAAATCGTCTGACCCATATGGATCATCACCGGCAGTTTGAAAGCCGAAGCCACTTCCTGCGCGCGCCTGAGAACCTCGAAATCATTCGCGCCGGCGACGTCCCTTGAAAGCCGTGCCTTGACGCCGGCTATGAAATCGCGGTTGCGGCCGATGGCGTCGCGCGCGGCGCCGACATCGGCGCGGCTGATGTCCATGGTGTCGCCTTCGGGCAGGATACCGGCGCGCCCAATGTTGATCAGAACGCGGCACAATTGCGGCGCCGATTTGGCGACGGCAATCGTTTCGCCGATGCGATCCGCCCCCTGCGATCCCGCATCGATGAAGCCCGTCACGCCGTCGGCGAGGCACAACGCCGGCCCATCATTGACCCGCGCCGCGTGGGTGTGGATATCAATCAATCCAGGCACCACCAACCTGCCGCGCGCATCGATGGTTTCGCCGGCGTCGGCGCCCATGTTGGCCTCGACCGCCACGATACGGCCATTGGCGATTGCCACGTCACGCATCGCGTCAAGCTTGCGCGAAGGGTTGATGACACGCCCGCCCTTAATGATCAAATCGTATTTAGCCGGCGCCGCTGCCAGCGCGTCGGGAATCCGGGCGTATATCGCGGCGGCTGTGGCTGTGCGGATAAACTGGCGCCGGTTCATCATGTCCTCCAGATTGTCGGGAGCTAATCGATGGCTCGTTTATCGGATTGTTGCCGCAGGTTTGCCCGTATTCTTGTCCGGCAAAGCAAAGACATAGAGCGCGTTTCCGCTCTGAGGGTGGCGCACGTCGGGCTCGATCATTCGCGGGACCTGCCGGGGGCTGCCTCCGCCGAGCCCGGTGGTGACGGCGACATATTGCTTGCCGCCGACGCTGAATGACACTGGGAATCCCTGCACGGAAGTGCCGAGCCGAGTCTCCCAGAGAATGTTGCCGGTGTTCGTATCCACGGCCCTGAAATAACGATCGAGATCGCCGATAAAAGCCACGCCGCCACCGGTCGAAAGCATGGCAGTGAGAAACGCCGACCGCTGCACGTGGGTCCACGTCTGCTGCATGGTGTTCACGTCGAAGGCGCCGACCTTGCCGACGTTGCCTTCCGAACCCGGCATCTCATAAAAACGCCGGTCGCCCGAAGTGCCGCCGGAGCCATCGACAAATTCAACTTTGCGTCCGGACATTTCCATGCAGCTCTGGCTGAGCGGGATGAGGAGCTGTTTGGTCGCCGGGTCATAGCTCATGGCCTGCCAGTTGTGGCCGCCCTCGGTGCTTGGGCAAGAGGGAATCCACTCTCCGGTAGTCGTGTGCGCGACGATATCGGGCCGATAGGCAAGCAAACCCTTCTGCCGATCAATCCACTGATAGACGTTCTGAAAAACCGTCTCCTTGGCGTCCAGGAACTCGCCGGTCTTACGGTCCAGTTTCCACAGGATGCCGCCCTTGCCGATGGTGAAAGCGACTTTGCGGTCGCCGATATCCACCAGGACACGCTCGTAGACTTCATCGAGGTCCAGCGACTCGCCGGGAACGTGTTGGAAAAACCAGGCCAGCGTGCCATCGTCGGGCCGCAATGCCAGCGTCGAACTGGTGAACAGAGCCTTGTCGTCAGGGCCGGTGCCGCGGCTTGCTTGCACCCAGGGTTTGGCCTGCGCCACGCCCCAGTAGGTGAGGTTCAACTCAGGATCGTAGCTTCCCGTGATCCAGGTTTCGCCGCCCACTCGCAGCATGTTGGGAAGTTTCCCCCAAGTGTCACCGCCAAGCCCGCCGGACCGCGCTTCGGTGTTGAATCTCCAGATTACCTTGCCGTTCGAGGGATCGAAGGCTGTGATGAAGCAACCTTGATCCTCTTCCTTGGCCTTGTAGCGGTCGCACCCGCCGAGTCCCTGTATGACTTTGCCTCCGATGACGATCGGCCCGCTGGAATTGCCGTAGCCTTTGGCGTTGTCGGCGATCATGACGTCCCAAACGGTATTGCCGGTGCGAGCGTCGAGCGCGATGAGATGAGCGTCGGTAGTCGCGACGAACACTTTGTCCTGATAGATGGCAAGATTGCGCATGGCGCCGGTGCCGCCGCCCTGGTGGCCCGCCGGCCTCACGCGATTCTCCCAAATCAGCTCGCCGGTACTGGCATCCAGCGCTTGAACGATATTGTCGATGTTCGGGAGATAGATAACGCCGTTGTGCACCAGGGGCGAGGGCTCATTCGCCGCTGGGCCGTCGTTCATGGCCCAGACCCAGGCAAGGCGCAGGTCCTTCACATTCTCGCGATTGATCTGTGTCAGCGGAGAGTGGTTCCAGGCCTGATAGTTGCCGCGAATCATCAGCCAGTCGTTTGGATCGGGACGAAGGAGCATAGCATCAGTGACAGGGACGTAATTCTTGACTTCACCGCTGACGGTGAGTCCGGCTGGCGCGCCGGCGGGTCGCGGGGCCCCGTCCGCAGCCAGCGCGGCTTGTGGCTGCGGCGCTGTGGCCGCCGGGCCTCCAGCGACTTCGCCAATTGCCGCCGCCGTCGCGGCGGTCAGTGGCTGAGCGCCCGGGGCCGCGCCATTAGATTGCAGAATGAATGCAGTGATACCGAGGACGGTCTGATCTCCGAGTGAGCCGGCGCTTCCGGGCGGCATTGTGGTCGAAATCTTGTTGAACAAGTCGCTCGTCGTTTTGTTGCGCCAGGTGTTTATGAAATTCGTTCCCGCCAGTGGAGGCGCCTCGTTGCTGCCTTTGAGATCGGGCAGGTGACAGGTCATACAGTCCGCCATATAGGCCGTGCGGCCGGCGTTAGCCTGCTCGGCAGTATAGGGGCCAACTTTGGCCGCTTGTTGCCCTGGAGTGTTGGTCACGCCAAGCGCGATCGCAACGAGCACTGCTAGCAGCAGGTACGCTCTAGTTCTGGCCATATCAGCTCCTTTTCAAGGCAACAGCCAGCCCCACAGGTTTCCTTCGGGGGCGCGCTCGGAATCGATCTGCACATAAAAACGGCTGCCCTTGAGATCGGCGACCTCCGTGGGTGTCAGATCCAACGAGCCGTTGACGCTACCCTTAGTCGCCATGGTAACGGTGAGATCGTGGACGGCGGGCCCGCGAATGCCCTTCGGTCCGCGGTGAATGCTGGCGTGTGTCGCGGGCGAGCGCAGTCCTTCAAAGGTTCCCGTGATAATGAGTTTGTTACCTGCCAAGACAGCCTTCAGCGAGCCAGAGCCGGCGATCCTTGCAAGCATCGTGGCATCCACCGGAACGGTAGAGAGCCGCGCCTTGAAGGATGCGCCGTTTTGAGCGCTGGCGAAACAACAAACCAACAGGATCGTGGTACCGGATAGCAGTGCGATAGATCTACGCCGTTTCGCCATAATTTTTGGTATTGCCAAAGGTTCGATTGGTAATGAAAAAGCCCATTTCGGGGGCATCATACGCCTGCTGGTTGCCGGTTTCAAAGCACGACCCGTAAGGCCGGAGCAAGCGCGAAGAAAACAGCACGTATCGCGGCTTACCTCGACGATGTCTTGCTCTTGGTTTCTTCCGCGGCTTTCTCTTCGGCGCGAGTTCCAATCAGCATATGCGCCAAGCCGTAATTTCCCTCGTGACACGCGTACTCGTAGATCGGTCCCGGAGCCGCCGTCAAGGGAACCGCCACCGTCCAGGGCTTGGTAAATGTCGTGGGGTCGTCCACCGTATATTGGTAATCGATGCTGTCGGGACCGGTGCGCGTAAAGCGTTCGACCACGTGCAAATTCGTGCTCGCCCCTCCGCAGCAATTATAGAAAGTACTCTGGTCGTTGTAATTCGTCGTGTCCACGACCAGCGTATTGCCCTCCCAATGGCCGCGCGAATCTCCCATCCACTGGCGGATGCCTGTGCCCACATGCGGACTTCCGTCCAGAGGGATCAGGCGAACTTCGTGGATCATCTCCTGCAGAATCGCCACGAATCCCGGACTCTGCACGATCTGAAAATTATTGTTGTACGGGGCGGGAAGCCTCGGCGCGCCGAGCGCGATGCAACGCTCGCGCGGGTTGCGATCCTCATAGGAGTCGGCCGGGCCACGCTTGCGCCGAATCTCGTCACGGGCCGCCACCCTCTTCTGCGCCTCCGGCGTCAGGGGAGGAATTCTGCCATCCGGCGGATCCACGATCAGCGAAGTACGCAGCGCCGGTACGACCTTGTTTCCGCGGTCGTACCAGGTGTCGTTATAAGCCAACGCCACGTCGGCCTCGGCATCTTCCGGCCGGTTATCCGCATTATTGTGTTGCACCATTTGCTTTGCATACACGGCCGCTTCCTTTTCCGTGAAGAACCGCTTATCTCCAAGCTCACGAGGCCGCTCCAGCGGCGTAACCGTAGCGTTCGACCAGATGCCCTCCAGGTCCGGCTGGCCGTACGGCGTATGGGGCGGGGTCCAGGTCTTCGTCGCCGTCTTCGCGCCATGCCCCGACCCAATCGGGGTCGTTGCCGAAGGTGACTGGGCCGCGACGAATGCCGCCAACAGCACCGTCATCACGGCCGCCCAAAAACTCGATGAGGCCAAAAAACGAATATTCATCGGAACCTCCTCGGCTTCTTCCCTTGATTGGCGCGTATTGATTGGTCCGTTCGGCTTACGACCGTACATCGGACGTTTTCCTTCCGGAACCAAACGCCCGGCTAACCGAAAAATAGGCTGGAATCTGCTTCGCGTCAAGGGACAGTGGTATCTAACGTTGTCAGTTCGCGTTTCTCAGGATTTGCCGCCGTTCACTGTGTTTTTGAAGGGGCCTGCTCAGGCGGCAAATTCGGTCACAGCTTCAGCAGCTTCACCAGGTTCCCGCCCAGAACCGCTTCCTTCTGCGCGTCCGGAATCTGCGCCTCGAGGATCGCGTCGACAGTGTCCGGCCAAACGAACGGCATGTCCGTTCCGTACACCACCTGGCTCGGCCCCATTTCCGCCACCAAGTGCCGGATGCCCTCCGCTGAGAAGACCATCGAATCGGCCATGATCTGGTCGTGCATGTATTCGCGCGGATGCTTTTTGTTCACGCACTTGGCGTTGGCGCGGACGTCGCAAGCCACGTCGGTGCGTCCGAGGTAAGAGGGCAGATAGCCGCCACCGTGCGCCCCGCAGATCTTCAGGCCGGGGAAGCGATCGAGCGTGCCATCGAACATCATGTGCGTCAGGAAGACGCCCGTCTCCAGCGGATTACCGATGACGTTGCCGAGATCGCCAGCGCCGGCGAGAGCGTCGGCCTTAGCGACGTTTTCGGCATTGTTGGGATGCATGAACACGATCACGCCCAACTCCTGCACCTTGGCCCAGAACGGATCGAATTTCGGCATCGAAAGCGGGTCACCCTCTACGTGGCCGCCAATGGCGACCCCGCGAAAACCCAATTGTTTGATCGCGTGTTCGGCCTGCTGCGCGGCCAAATCGGGGAATTGCAGCGCCGGCGAGGTGAACGCCACGTAGCGGTCCGGATGCGCCGCGCACAATTTCGCCAATCCTTCGTCGTGCACCTGCACGATCTTTGTGGCCAGGTCGCGATCGGCCTCGTACCACCAGTAGACGTTTACACTCAGCGCTTGCACGTCGATGCCGCGCTTATCCAGCTCTTGAATGCGATCCGGCCCGAGCGCCCGCGCTCCCTGCGCGTAGCGCTCCAGCGGCGTGCCCTTCACCACGTTGGCGACCTCCGGGAAGGTAGCGTGTGCGTGCACGTCCACCACCTTGACTCGCTTGCCCGCCACACGCACTTCGCGCCGCGCCGCCGCAGCGCCCGCCTGCGGAGCCTGCGCTGCTGCATCGGCAATCCCGCGGCCCGCAAGATAGGCTCCAGCCGCCACGCCTGCCACACTCTTGATGAACTCCCTGCGATTCCGCATCGTCTCCTCCTTAACAAGCTTCCAAAATCAGCTCGACTCTACCATAGTCCCCAAACCGGCCAAGTGGTACCAGCAGCCCGCTGACTAACACCAGTTGACATGGCAGGATGGCTGCGATAAACCACCTATACGATTACGATCGTAGAACTTGAATCGAATTGACTGGTAATGGCGACTGGAGCCGCGGTCAAGGGCGAAGCTCTCGGCAGAATGGAGGAAGCTGATGCGAACGCATTCTCGATGGATTTCATGGTCCGCTCCGATAGTGTGTCTGCTTTTGGCGAATGTCCCCGCGAGCGCGCAGTCAGGCGCGAAGAACGGGGAATGGCTGACGTACGGAGGCGATCTCGCCAGCACTCGCTACTCGCCGCTTGACCAAATCAAAGCCGACAACTTCAACAAGCTCGAAGTGGCTTGGCGCTTCAAGACGGACTCCTTGGCCCCGCGGCCGGAATTTCAATTCGAGTCCACACCGTTGGTGGTTCACGGGGTGCTCTATACAACGGCCGGGGCGCGGCGGTCAGTCGTGGCACTGGATGCGGCCACCGGCGCGATGCTCTGGACGCATGGCGAGAGCGAGGAATCACGCGGCGATAATGCGCCGCGGCAGCTTTCGGGCCACGGAGTGGCCTATTGGACCGACGGCAAGGAAGAACGAATCTTGTACGTCACACCCGGTTACAGGCTCATCGCCCTGAATGCCAAGACGGGCGCCAAGATATCCACTTTTGGCATGGATGGCGTGGTTGATCTGAAGGAGAATGATGATCAAGAGATTGATTTGATCCACGGGGACATCGGCCTTCATTCCACGCCCGTCGTGGCCAAAAATGTTGTGATCGTAGGGGCGGCGCACCTGACTGGAGGAGTTCCCAAGAGCAGGAAAAACGTAAAAGGTTATGTCCGCGGATTCGACGTACGGACTGGCAAACGCCTTTGGATTTTCCATACCATCCCGCTTCCCGGCGAGTTCGGAAACGATACGTGGCAAAAGGATTCCTGGTCCTATACCGGGAATACCGGCGTATGGGGACAGATATCCGTGGACGAAGATCTCGGGCTGGTGTATTTGCCCGTCGAGCTGCCGACCGGCGATTACTTCGGAGGCGATCGTCCGGGGAATGGACTGTTTGGCGAGAGCATCGTCGCCGTGGATTTACAAACGGGAAAGCGGAAGTGGCATTATCAACTCGTTCACCACGGCCTTTGGGACATGGACATCCCTTGCGCTCCGATTCTGGCCGACATTACCGTCAATGGCCGCACCGTCAAGGCCTTGGCGCAGCCAACCAAGCAGTCCTTCCTCTACGTTTTTAATCGCGAGACCGGAGAGCCCATCTGGCCGATCGTGGAGCGGCCCGTACCGAAAGGTGATGTGCCCGGAGAGTGGTACTCGCCAACGCAGCCATTTCCGACCAAGCCGCCCGCTTTCGACAACCAAGGCGTTACCAAGGACAGTCTGATCAACTTTACGCCGGAGCTCCGGGCGGAAGCGGAAAAGCTGGTCGAGAAATATCGCATTGGTCCTTTGTTTACGCCGCCATCGGTGAGTAAGGCTGATGGGACGTTGGCCTCAATTACTTCACCGGGGTCCACCGGTGGAGCGAACTGGCCGGGCGGATCCTACGATCCCGCGACCCACACGGTGTACGTATTTTCGCAAACCGCAATCGCCACTTTGGGGCTGGTCCCAACGCCCGATCCAAATCTTTCAGACATGGAGTACGTTCAGGGAACCGCCGGCGTCGTGCCTCGTCCGGGGAGGCCCATGGGAGCGGCTCCCCTTCCGGCGCCACCAGCCGGTGTAACCCGAGATCCCGCGGGAGAAGTGGTTGGACCGGGCTTGACCGTCGAAGGTTTGCCGCTGTTGAAGCCGCCCTATGGCCGCATTACGGCCATCAATCTCGACAAGGGCGAAATCGTCTGGCAGATCGCGCACGGAGAAACGCCCGATAATGTCCGCAATAGTCCTGCCCTGAAAGGCTTGACGATTCCGCGCACAGGCCGCGCGGGAATCATCGGGGTATTGACGACGAAAACTCTGGTTATTGCGGGTGAGGCCGGCTTTTTCACTACGCCATCAGGGGCCAGGGGCGCGATGCTACGGGCCTACGACAAAGCCACTGGGAGCGAGGTCGGGGCAGTCTATATGCCGGCTCCTCAGAGCGGCTCGCCGATGACATACATGCTTAACGGCCAGCAGTACATTGTCGTGGCAATAAGCGGCAATAACTACCCGGGTGAGTTGGTCGCCTTTCGTCTGCCGCCGGCCTAGTTCCGTTAGAAGTTGGGGAGCGAGCCGAAAGGTGATTCTCGCTCATGAGAAGTGCTGGAGGTTGCTCATCGCTGGACCAGGCGACGCCGCCGTTCTTGCATTTCTTTCAGACGGCGCGCTGATTCCCCGGCCTGAAGTTGCTTGATGACACTCGCAGCCGCGTTGCTGTAATTATTTTCGACATAGCCTGGCACCATCCAGACGGGATCGGTCCTTGCCGCTGCCTCAAACTGAAGGGCGGCTCCCTGGCGATCTTCCGTTCGCCATTTCAGGACCGCTTGCAGGGCTTGACGCTCGGCACGATCTATTTGTTTGGGGCTATCCACCAGCGTTTCCGCATCGGCCTGACGGCCCAGGTCGGTGAGAACCCAAGCGAGTTGCAGATCCACACCCCCATAGCCAGGCAAAATCTGATGGGCGTTCTGCAATTCTTTTTCAGCGACATCTAGCTTGCCTGCGCGGTACGTCCACCAGGCCATCACGTAGAGTGCCGCGGCCTGAATGGATGGTGTCTGCGGTGCATCTCTCAGAATCGCTTGAAAATCAGCGAGGGCATTCTTATTCCCCTGCAGAAACTCAAATCCAGCCTGATTCACTTTCGCCGATCGAAAGGAGTCATTGACGGCAGGCACGCCATAAACCGTATTTCCATAGGCGCCTTCTTCCAGCGCCGTCAGGCGGCTGAGTCCATTCTTGGGATCGGACGCGGCCAGAGCCCGCGCCAGAAACGGCCAATCAAGCCCTACCGCCCCGCGGCGGATGGCCTCCTCTTCCGCCCGGGCGGTCTCCCGCGCGTCGCCCGAGCGCCAGCTCACGGCGGCGAGTCCCCGCCAGGCTCTCACGTAAGTGGGATCAAGAGTGAGCGCTTCTTTGAAGCGCTCGATGCTGGTTTGGAAGTTGCCCGCGCGATTCAGCCTCTCTCCCGCATCGCTGAGAAAAATCATGCGGATTCCGAGCGGACGCAATGGCCGGGAAGAATCCCAACCTCGCGCGGAAATCTCGCCCTCCAGGGCCGCGCGGCGCTCCGAAGCGGGCGGATGGGATCGAAAGTATTCCGCAAGCGCGCTGAACGGCACTTCCGCGAATTCTTCAATGGGAGAAGCGGCTCTCTGCGTATCCGCAGGTTCGAGTTGCTGAAAGCGCCTCAGCAAAGCTACTGCGCCGGCCGGAGAATAACCCGCAGCCACAGCGAGGCCGAGCCCGACGCGGTCAGCTTCCAATTCTTGATCTTTCGTGTACCCAGCCTCAAAGACCTCGACGGCCGGCCGGCCGATTTGATAGGCCTCCCCGAGGCCGATCTTCCGGCTGGCCAATTCGTATTGCAGACTCCCGATGGCATGCCGGTTGTCCACGTGCGTGATTTCATGTCCCAGCACGGCTGCCAGCTCATCTTCGGATTCGATTAGTTCGAGCAGGCCGCGGCCGACAACGATATGTCCTCCCGGCAGAGCGAAGGCGTTGACGAGATTCCTGTCGTCTTGCACGTAAAAATGATAGGGGATGGCCTTGCGTTGCACATGTTCGGCGATCTTGTCGCCGACAGAATTCAGATAAGCCGAGATTCTCGCCACGTCCGGATTGTCGGAGTGCTGTGAGGGCAATCCGTAGTCCATTGCGATCTTCTGGCCGACTTTGATTTCTTCTTGATCGCTTACGCGTGTAAGTGCCAGGGGAATCCGTTCCGCCTCGCGTTGCGTGTCGGCGACAATGTAGAGCAGGGGGCGCGGTGTAATCGGAGCGCTGGCGTTGGAACGCTGCAAGATATAAAGAGCCGCACAGCCCGCGAGGAACAATGGGAGAAACACCCAGCGCCTCACAGAACCCTCCGCAGGGTCTCACGATGTCTTGCGTAGAGGAAACTGACGGCCAAAAGAGCCGCGCCCAGCCCCATGAATGAAACGATGCGGCCAAGCGCGTCCAAATTCCAAACATCCACGGTAACGATGCGCCCCGCACATAGGAGGAAAAGCAGTAAACTGAACCAACGATAGGCTCGTTCGTCCATTTTCAGAACCGCAAGGAATACAACCAGGGCCTCCAGGCCCCAAGCGGCGGTCAGAAACCCTCTTCGTACTTCCAAGCTTAGCAACACTGTCAGCAGGATTGTGGGCACGAAGAAGAACAGGTGCTGCGGATACATTTCCAGCAGGGCACGGACCACCTGAGCGCGTTTCTGTTCTGCTTGATCTGACCGCCGTTGTGCGAATGCCGCGCGACGATCTCCCTTTGTGAGTTGTGCCATCCCGAAAAGAATGTAAAGGAGCGCTGATGAAGACACCACCGAGGCTATGCGGATATTTGTGAAATGCCATGGCCCAACTTGATAGAAATTGTCGAAAGCGCAGCGGATCCCGACCAGCACTGCCATCGCGTAGGACTGTTCGCGGAAAGTCAACAGATCGAACCGTCTGCCGAGAACGTAGAGTGCGACGGCCATCGCGGCCCAGCTCACGGCCACCCACTCCGGCTGCAATTGGAAGCGGCACAGTGCCGCAAGGGAAACCGTCCCCAACCATAGAAATAACCCGCGCGCGCGCGACGAGTTTTCATCGCTATTGAAACCTGTAAAAAAGTAGATGACCGCGAGAAGCGTTACCGTAAGAACCGGCGCCGGTATGGGGCCCATCCGCGCGGTGGAGTTCAGATCGGCAAAAAAGATTCGCCCGAAGCTGGCGAGCAAGAGCGCCCGTCCTTGCAAGATCAGGGGCCGGTCGTCGTGCAAGGCACGAGCCGCTTCCAATAGCGCCAGGCCGAAAAGGCCCCATGCCAGTCCGATCGCCGCGGTCGCCGCTTCGTTCCAGAGCAGAACCGCAACCAATAGAGTGGCTGCCCATGTGTACATGGCGGGCGGCCCGCCGACTCGCGACAGCCAAGGGGAATCCGCAACCCCACCGGAAATAGCCTTGTCTCCCGCCTGCTTGGAAAATCCGCCCCGGCTCGCGGACAGATAGAGCAGCGCCGACGAACAAGACACAGTGATCAAACGCAGCGTAATGTTGTGCCACGCATCGGTATGCAACATGTCGACGCTGAGCAGGCGCGCCACCGCCAGCAAGGCGGAACCGTGCCCGCAAATGTGCAAGACGTGATCACGAAGACGCCGGCCGGCCTCGTTCAGCAAAACCGCAATGACCATCCACACCAGCCCGGTCCATAAAAACGGAAGGGCCACCCACGCGGCCGCAAGCAAGAAGCCGGTCGCCAGACCGGGGGATAGCCGGCTGGCCACTTCGTCAATTTCGTCCGCCTGCGAGCCGAAACGATCTTTGAATCTGCTGTTGAGATAGAAAGCGCCAGCGAGAGCCAACAACATCCATCCCATCCTGGCGTCGGGCGGCTGCCAGATTTCAAAACGTGGAGAGAGATCGAAAAATAGGACGTAAACCGCCAGAGCCTCGGTCGCGATCCACCCCAATTTTCGCAAGTGAGCGTCCGCCGCTCGCCAGCCGACGATCAGCAATGCCTCGGCCTCTATCAGCCAGAAGATTTCAAGTCCCCGGCCGGAATAGCGGTACGGTACGGCGGCTATTGCCAGGGCCGCTCCCAGGGTACTGGCGAGGATGAATCCCCAGCGCCTGCCGGCCCGGCGCGAATAAGCCGACATGCCGAGGTAGACCAAGCCGGTTCCGAGAAGGAACCAGAATCGTAACTCCGGATGGAATGCCTGATAATGCACAACCGCCAGATAACCCGCGGCGTTCAGCAGAAACGACGCGGTCAGGAGTTGTTGCTCTTTAGCGCCGCGTTCCTCACGTAGGAAATAGGAAATCAAATAGATCAGCCAGTAGACGAAGAGTAGGGCAGCGCTAGCGGCAAGTTCGGGGAAGGGTTTGCGGCCCCCGATCTTTTCGAAAACCTGGTTGAGCCAAAGCCAATGGACGCCATAGGTGGCCACGATGGCCAAAGGTTCCAGCACATACCACCTGCGGGCTCGCAGGATCACCACGAGCGACGCAGCCAGCAGCGCCGATGCAATAAGCGCTCCGATGGGGATATTGCTGACGGCCACGCTTGCGAAGGCCAATACATAGGCGAACCCCGTGGTTACCTCGGAGTGATAACGCAGCGAGTGGGCCACCATTGCAACGGCGACGGCGAAGAGCAATCCGAAGCCCACAACCGGGTTCGTTACCAAACGCACCGCGGCAATGTTGCGCAGCGCATAGGTTGTGAAGTACGCGAGAGCCCAACCGCCGCCAAGTACTGCTCGTGACGCAATGCGGTAACGTTCTTTTCTCTCACCGAGGATTCCAGCGAGCAAGAAGACGATACTCAGAGCGTAGCCGAGCGCGATCTTTCCCTGCGGCCCGAGGTAGTGCATTGAATAGTTGAGCAGCAGCGCCACGCCGATCACGAACGCCGCCGTACCGATCTTGTTCAGCCAATTGGCGCCGAGGCTCTCCTCTAGATCGGCCCAGCGGTATGGCTCGGGCGTCAGCGCGGCATGGGAGGGCGCCGCAGCCTCAGGCAGGGTAAATGGACTCGGTCTAGGCGCCTGGACGGTGGGTTGTTGACGCGGTGGGGTCGCCACGGCGGGTGGCGCCGCTGATTTCGGCGCGACTGGAGCCGGCGATTGCACTGGCGGCGGCTCAGGTTTTGGCTGGACTACCGAAGGAGCAGCAGGCATGGCCACGTTCGGTCCGGTTGAAGCTTCGGCGCCTGAACCTGTTCGTTCCGGTTCAAGGCTTAGGTTTTTTAATGCTGTCTCCAGGGAATTAACACGTCGGACAACGCCACGCAGTTCATCGCGTAGCGCTGTGTTTTCCTCCTCCAGGGAATTGGCTTGCCTGCCTAGCGAATAGGAACGAACCAGCAGGAATATGGGAAGGGCAAAGAAGAACAGCCCCGCGAAAAGGACAAGAACTGTCGCCTCTGGGTCCACGGCTACGTCAACCTCGCGAGGAGCCCTGATGCAATTGGCGCGAATTCTACCAGACTTTCTGCGCTGCCGTCAGATTGTGCGGGCCACATACCCCTCACCATGGCTTTCCACCGCGGCGGCCGATGGCCTCGAACGCCAGGCGCCAACTTTCGGAGTACCCCTCTACAGCGAAACACACGCAGCACACCAGCTCAGGTGCGATCAATATCCAGAAAATGTCGTTGTTCCACATTGGTTTTTGCCCTCCGTCCGGAAGAATAGAGATTCCACGGATCGGTAACCACCGAGGAGATGACACTTTCGGAACTGTCACACGTCAAGCTGCGATAGAATCCGCCAGAGTTTAGGATATGCCGTAGGTGCTGACACATGGAAATCCGCATCGACAAGAAGAGTGAAATACCCGTTCGGCAGCAACTGGCCGAGCACATTATTTTCTCGATCGCAACGGAGAAGCTAAAGCCCGGTCAGGCTTTGCCCAGTGTTCGAGCTCTCGCCCGCCGCCTCAAGATTCATCACAACACGGTCAGCCAGGCGTACCAGGATTTGGTACGGCGGACGTGGCTGGTCGGGCGCCGAGGGAGTCGCTTGGTCGTCCGGGCGCCTGAAGAACTGGCTGCATGGACGAAAGGATGTGACGTAGACGACCTTATCAACGCCACAATCCGAGCGGCTCGCCAGCAGGGATTCTCACTTCAGGCGCTGCGTGAGCGCGTGCGAACGCGGCTGCTTGCTGAGCCGCCCGATCACATCTTGGTTGTGGAAGAAGATCCTGGCCTGCGCCGGCTCATTCAGGAAGAGATTCGCGCGGCACTGGGTCATCCCGCCGAAGGTTGTTCGCTCGCAAACTTGGCCGCGCATCCCGGCATGGCAATTGGCGCATTGACGGTTACGGGCCAATACGCCATCGGAGAGGTAGACCCGCTGGTGCCCAAAAGTGTGCCGGCCATCCCTTTGGTATTCAGCGCCGTGGACGAGCACCTCGAGCTCTTGCGGAAGCTCCAGCAGCCGTCGGTCATTGTTGTGGTCTCGGTGAGCGCCGCCTTTCTGAAGACCGCACGCAGCCTTCTCGCTCCGGCTCTGGGAAGACGTCACGTGATGCGCGATCTTTGCTTTCCGCTGGACGACCCCAAGGCCCTCCGAGCTGCGGATCTGGTTTTCGCGGATTCCATCGCGCGCCCCCAAGTTAGACACTCCAAAGTCTTTCTTTACCGGCTGATAGCGCCCAGCTCGCTAGAATATCTTTGCTCCGCGATGAAGTCATATCAGGCGCGTTGAGGGTCGTTGGAGGAAATGCATGGCTGAACAGCAAATCGCGCGCACGGCCGAAATGCCCGTTCTGCTCGCGGATGCCGATCGTGGCTGGCGGCTGGGTTTCTGGAGTCTCATTGTCACGCAGTTCCAGGGGGCCTTCAGCGACAACGCGCTGAAATGGTTAGTGAGCTTCCTGTTGCTTGGTATGGGCTTGGAGCAGGAGAGGCGCGACCTGCTCTTCGTGTTGGTCGTGCCTCTGCTCTTTGCCATTCCTTTCCTGCTGTTCTCGATGACCGGCGGCTTCCTGGCCGATCGGTTCAGCAAGCGCTCGGTGACTGCCGGTTTGAAGGTCATGGAGATCGGCGTCATGGTTGTCGCGCTCGCCGGACTTGCCGCGACCAATCTTTGGGTCGCTGCGGCTGCGCTCTTTCTGCTGAGTACACAGGCGGCTCTGTTTGGCCCCTCCAAGTACGGCTTGCTACCTGAACTGCTGCCGGGAAAGCGCCTGTCGTGGGGCAACGGCATCCTCGAGTTGGGCACTTTTCTTGCGAGTATCGCGGGCACCATGGCAGGCGGTCTACTCGCTTCGATGTTTCGTGGCCGCCAGGTTTGGTCCGGGTTGTTTTTCATCGCGCTGGCAGGCATGGGATTGGTGACCAGCCTGGGCATCTCGCGTGTCCCTGCGGCGAATCCCGCAAAGACGTTTCGCGTCAACCTGGTCGGCGATCTCTGGGCGCAAATCAAGGAGATGCGCAAAGACCGCGTGCTATGGCTGGCGGTGCTCGGCAATATCTACTTCTGGTTCTTGGCTTCGTTGCTTCTGCTGAATATCGTCCTCTACGCCACTGACATTCTGCGCGTCGATGAGACCCATACGAGTTTGCTCCTGGTGGCCCTCACGTTGGGAATCGGGGTGGGCAGCTTCGCGGCAGGATATCTCTCGGGAGGCAAGATCGAGTACGGGCTGATTCCCCTCGGCTCAATTGGCATCACCGTCGCCTGCGCCATGCTCTCCCGTGCCCACCTCGGATATCCGGCGATCGCCGTGAATCTAGCCGTATTGGGATTCTTCGCCGGCTTCTTTGCGGTCCCTACCAACGCCTTGATTCAGCACCGTCCCGCTCCGGACCGCAAGGGCGGGATCATCGCGGCTGCAAATCTTCTCTCCTTCGTCGGCATCGCCTTGCAGCCTGTGGCGCAATACTCGATGATCCGGTTGGGCCATCCCAACCCACAGATGGTTTTCCTGATTGCCGCGGCAATGACGCTTGTTGCAACGGTCTATGTCCTTTACCTCCTGCCGGATTCTTTGCTCCGCCTGCTTCTTTGGCTGCTCACGCACTCGATTTACCGCATCAAGATCGAGGGGCGCGACAACATCCCCGAACGCGGCGGGGCGCTGTTCGTCTGCAACCATATGTCGTTTGTGGACGCCTGCTTGCTGATCGCCTCCACCGATCGCTCCATTCGTTTCGTGATGTTCAAGGATATCTACGAACATCCGCTGATCCATCCCTTCGCCCGCATTCTGCGTTGCATCCCGATCTCCTCGCAACTCCGTCCGCGGGAAATGATTCGCTCCCTGCGCACCGCTACGCAGGCCATTCATGAGGGCGAGGTTGTGTGCATCTTCGCCGAAGGCCAGATCACGCGCATCGGACACCTCTTGCCCTTCCGCCGGGGTTTCGAGCGAATCATGAAGGGAGTCGATGCGCCGATTGTGCCGGTGAACCTCGACGGCGTTTGGGGCAGCATCTTCAGTTTCGAGCGAGGGCGCTTCCTGTGGAAACTTCCGAGGCGGATTCCGTATCGCGTGACCGTCAGTTACGGCAAGCCGATGCCGCCAACTTCAACGGCGTTCGAGGTACGCCAGGAGGTGCAGGACCTGCATGCTGATGCCTATCGCCACCGGAAGGCGAGCATGCGCACGCTCCACAGGGCATTCCTCGGTACCGCAAGGCGACATCCTCTACGTTTTGCCATGGCCGATGCACGCGTGAAACGCATGCGATTTGGCGCCATGCTCAGCAGCACCATCTTCCTCGCCCGCCGTCTCCGAAAACATTGGGAGGGTCAGCGCATGGTCGGCATTCTGCTGCCACCTTCCACTGCGGGCGCAATGGTGAACTTCGCGGCGCTGCTGGCAGGCAAAGTGCCCGTGAACCTGAACTACACCGCCTCGAACGAAGTGTTGGAGTCCTGCGCAAAGCAGTGTGAACTTGAAACACTGGTTACTTCGAAGGCTTTTCTCGAGCGCGTCCCATTGTGCGTGCCCGGCCGGACTTTACTGCTCGAAGAAATCGCCGCTAACCCGCGGGTGCCGGAGAAGTTCGTGGCGTTCCTGCTGGCCTGGTTGCTGCCGGTGGCTTGGCTCGAAAAGGCCCTCGGCCAGCGGACGCCGGCAAAGCTTGACGATCTGGCAACAGTCATTTTCTCCAGCGGCAGCACGGGAGATCCCAAGGGCGTCATGCTTTCGCACTACAACATCATGTCCAATATCGAGCAGATTGCGCAGACCTTCATGCTCGACCGGCACGACCGCCTGCTGGGTGTGTTGCCCTTCTTTCACTCTTTCGGCTTCACGATGACACTCTCCTTGCCCGCCGTGCTCGGCGTCGGGGTCGTCTATCACCCCAACCCGCTTGATTTGACCGCGATTAGCGAGCGAGTCCGCGACTACCATGTGACATTCTTGCTCACTACACCGACTTTCCTGCAAGCGTACATGCGGCGATGCCAGCCGGAAGATTTCGGCAGCCTGCAATATGTCCTGGTGGGTGCGGAGAAGCTGCCGGAGCGCGTGGCTCTCGCGTTTGAGGATCAGTTCGGCATCCGTCCTCTGGAAGGCTATGGCTGTACGGAATGTTCCCCAGTGGTCAGCGTGAACACGCGAGACTTTCGCGCACCGGGGTTCCGCCAGGTCGGCGCCAAACGCGGGAGAATCGGTCATCCGCTCCCCGGTGTCGCGGTGCGAATTGCGGATCCGGACACCATGACTCCCGTCGCACCGGGTCAGCCGGGGCTCCTGCTCGTGCGCGGGCCCAACGTGATGCAGGGCTACCTTGGGCGCCCCGACAAGACCTCGGAAGTGCTCCGCGACGGCTGGTACGTAACTGGCGACATAGCTGCCATTGATGAAGACGGCTTCCTTACCATCACTGACCGGCTCTCACGATTCAGCAAGATCGGCGGGGAGATGGTGCCGCACGTCAAAGTCGAGGAAAAGTTGCATGAGCTCGCCGACGTGACGGAGCAGACCTTTGTCGTGACGGGAATTCCGGATTCAAAGAAAGGCGAACGGCTGGTGGTTCTCCATACGCTGCCGGAGGAGAAGCTCAAGGAGTGCGTTGCGATGCTCGGCCAGTCGGGACTGCCAAATCTCTGGTTGCCGCGGCCCAACCAGTTCTTTGCTGTCGAGTCGTTCCCCTATCTCGGCACGGGGAAGCTGGACCTGCGGAAGGTACGGGACCTTGCGGTCCAGCTCTCACACGATGGCTAGCCCCGCCTCGGAGGCAGCGTCATTCGCTACAACTCTTCTGTTCCCGCGGCATCGGCGAGCCAGGCGTTGAGTATCTCCAGTTGGTCCTCGGTCGAATCAACGAATACGATGCCCATGCCGATTCGCTCGTGTACGTAGATTACCTTGCCATTTGTCACGAAAGTCCCATCATCGCGGGAGACGATGACCTTAAGCAAAGTGTTTACCGGAAGGGTGCTCGGGGTGTTCACGTAGCATCCCTTGCGGCTGATTCCTGTCATTCTTCCCACGATGCACATCGTGCTAGCGGTTTCGACGAGTTCGACGATGGCGAGCACGGAGTAACGCGGTACCGTGCGTTGACGGGCGTACGACCGGCCTAATTCAGATGGAGGACTTGAAGAGTTTTTTACCATTGTAATTTCGCAGTGCCACCGTCGTGATTAGTATCACGCCACGCCGTCACCGTCCCAATTGTGTTGCAGACTATCCACCCTTTTAGCCACCTCCCTGAAACCTTGTGTTTGCGTTTCGCTTGGGGTAACTTCTGGGCCCGTCGAGGTTACCTTCCCAACAGCGCAATTTTTTCGAGCCTCGCAACCCCCAGGAGAACGCAGATGGTAACGATCGTAAAGCGTGGCCGGCTCCTGCTGCCAGCAACCTGCCTCGCCATCGTATTTACCGCGGTGACTGCCGTATGGCCGCAGCCGTCTGCGCAGTCGCCCCCGCAGTCGCCCCCGCAGTCGCCCATGTTCAACATCACCTTGGCCGGGCAATCGATGATTC
>Ga0207007_1013_pt1 | contig 41832 bp, 36 predicted proteins | sample Alteio_BWMinCont_85_FD_153487 | JGI IMG/M metagenome (GOLD analysis project Ga0207007, IMG submission 153487) | Enriched cells from forest soil in Barre Woods Harvard Forest LTER site, Petersham, Massachusetts, United States -... | ecosystem: Environmental > Terrestrial > Soil > Temperate forest >...
CGCACTTTGAATTCGGTAATTGAGAATCGTCACAAGCAGCCGGCGGAGGCAGAAATCTCCGCCGATTAGATTCTTGTTGACCTAAGCTCTCAAGAGCTCGGCTCGCGGGCGAGATGCCCGCGCGACAGCCGGCGAGACGCAGGCGCTACATAAGGAATCAGGAAGACTACATCGTTGAGCCTTAGCGTATTCATTCTCGTTTCCGTCATTAAGATTGTGATCGCACTCGGCGTGTTGCTTACGGCTGTCGCTTATACCGTGTGGCTGGAGCGCAAGGTTGTGGGCCACATTCAAAATCGCTGGGGACCCACGCGGGTGGGCCCGTTTGGCCTGCTGCAACCGCTGGCGGACGGAGTAAAGTTCATTTTCAAAGAGGATCTGTTACCGCCGCACGTGTACAAGCCGCTGTACATCGCGGCGCCGATGATTGCGTTGATTTTCGCGCTCACCTCGATCTCGCTCATTCCCGTCGGCAACTGGATTACGGTGTTCGGAATCCACACACCGCTTGAGATCGTCGATGTGAACATCGGCCTGCTCATTGTGCTGGGCATCACCTCGTTAGGCGTGTACGGCGTTGCGCTGGCCGGCTGGTCATCGAACAGCAAATATTCGCTGCTGGGCGGATTGCGCGCCAGCGCGCAAATGGTGAGTTACGAAATCTCACTCGGCCTTTCGCTGGTCGGCGTACTGATTATGGCGGGTAGTTTCAGTTTGCGAGATATTGTCGATGCGCAAAGCGGAACATTTTGGGGATTCATCCCGCGCTGGAACATTTTCCAGGGACAATTCGTGGCGTTCTTCATCTATCTGATGGCGGCGTACGCGGAAACCAATCGAATCCCATTTGATTTGCCGGAGGCGGAAACTGAACTGGTCGCCGGATATCACACCGAGTACAGCGCCATGAAATTCGCGATGTTCTTCATGGCGGAGTACGCCAACATGATCACAGTGGCATGTCTGGCGACTTTGCTTTTCCTGGGCGGATGGCATGGGCCACATCGCTTCGGACCGCCGATTGTGCAAGCGATCCTGCCAGTGTTCTGGTTTGCGGCCAAGATATTCGCGTTTCTGTTCCTTTATATATGGGTTCGCGGCACGTTGCCGCGGTTTCGTTACGACCAGTTGATGGCGTTCGGGTGGAAGTTTCTGCTGCCACTGGCCATTGCGAACCTGGTGATCACGGCTTTGATCGTGGCATTGAGAGCTTAGCAAAACTAACGATGCTTCATCTGTTCGTATTTTCGATGTTTGGCTTGGTGTGCGTTGCTGGCGCGGTCAATCTGCTGGTGCAGCGGCACCCCATCAACAGCGCGCTGTCGCTGGTCGTGGTCATGGGTTCGCTAGCCGTGGAGTATCTGCTGTTGGGTGCGGAGTTTGTCGCGGCCGTGCAGGTCATTGTCTACGCCGGAGCGATCATGGTGCTCTTCGTCTTCGTGATCATGTTGTTGAACGCTGGCGAAGAAGACCGAAGCAGAGGCAGCCGGGTGGCGATGTTGTTTGGGATTCCCGGAATGCTCATTGGCAGTGTGCTGGTTGCGTGGGTACTGCTTGAACGCTCAGGTACGGGAAACGTGGCGGTCGGCGCACTCCCTGGCCCGCCTAAGGTAATCGGATGGCTGCTCTTTCATGATTTCCTGTTGCCGTTTGAAGTAACGTCGGTCCTTGTGTTGATCGCGATTCTGGGTGCAGTCGTCCTGGCCAGCCATCCGGCGTCGGTGCGAGAAGCATCCAGCCAACCAGACAAGAGGGAGGGCTGATGGTACCGCTTTCTTATTACCTTGTGCTTAGCGGCATCCTGTTCGCGTGTGGCGTGACCGGGTTTCTAATCAAGCGCAACATCATTACCATTTTCATGTCGATTGAGCTGATGCTCAATGGTGTGAATTTGTCTTTCGTTGCATTCGCAGCGCAGTGGCACGCGCTCCGCGGACAAGTTTTTGTGTTCTTTGTGATGGTGGTGGCAGCGGCGGAAGCAACAGTGGGGCTGGCGATCATCATTGCCGTATACCGCACGCGAGAGACTCTCAACGTGGATCGGGTAAACCTGCTTAAACTATGACGCCGAATCTTTATCTCTGGCTGATTCCGGTGCTACCCCTGGTGGGCGCTGCCATTAATGGTCTGTTCGGGAAACGCTTTTCGCGTCAGACCGTATCAGCAATTGCGCTTGGATTTTGCGGCGCGGCGTTTGCGATGGCGCTGTGGATTGTCAGCCAGTATTCTTCTTTGACGCTGCCTCATGTAGAGAGGCTGGCGTCGTGGATACGCGCTGGCGATTTTCAGGCGGACTTCGGGTTTTACCTCGATCAACTTTCATTAGTGATGCTTTTGGTGGTCACCGGGGTCGGCTTCCTCATTCTCATTTATTCGGTCGGTTATATGTGGGAAGAGGGTGGGTTCTACCGGTTTTTTGCGTACCTGAACCTCTTCATGTTCTTCATGCTCACGCTGATTCTGGCCAGCAATTACCTCCTGATGTTTGTCGGATGGGAAGGGGTGGGGCTGGCGTCTTATCTGCTGATCGGATTCTGGTTCACAAAGGATTCAGCGGCCTCCGCCGGCAAAAAGGCATTCATCGTCAATCGCATTGGCGACTTCGGATTCCTGATCGCGCTGTTTCTGATGATCAAGCATTTCGGCTCGCTGAGCTTTGAGCCGGTGTTTCGAATCGTATCCGGGATGCCGGCAGAAACTGCCGGCGCCGGCTTGTTGACCGCAATCGGTCTGCTGCTAATGGTGGGGGCTGCCGGAAAATCGGCCCAGCTTCCGCTTTATGTTTGGTTGCCGGATGCAATGGAGGGCCCGACGCCGGTTTCCGCGCTTATCCACGCAGCGACGATGGTGACCGCGGGGGTCTACATGGTCGTGCGGTCGCACGTGGTTTTCGACCGTGCACCACAGGCTTTGATGGTGGTTGCAATCGTCGGAACATTGACGGCTTTGTTCGCCGCGACGATTGGCGTTTGCCAAACTGACATCAAGAAAGTTCTTGCCTACTCTACGATTTCGCAGCTCGGCTACATGTTTCTGGCTTGTGGCGTCGCCGCATATTCCGCTGGAATTTTTCACCTGATGACGCATGCGTTCTTCAAAGGGCTGCTGTTTCTCGCGGCGGGTTCGGTGATCCATGCTATCGGCGGCGAGCAGGACATGCGCCGCATGGGTGGGTTGCGGCACTACATTCCCTGGACGTTCTGGACGATGACGGCGGCAACTTTTGCCATCGCAGGATTCCCTCCGTTCGCGGGATTCTTCAGCAAGGATCAGATTTTGTGGAAGGCGTTCTCGGGCGAGCACGGAAGCTGGGTCTTCTGGGCGATCGGGGTGTTCACCGCTTTCCTGACTTCTTTTTATATGTTCCGGCTCTGGTTCCTAACTTTTTTTGGCGAGTACCGAGGCGAAACGGGAACTGGTCATGACGACCAGCATGTTCATGCCATCAGCGATTCGCGGGCCGGGGAGCCCGCGCCACACGGGCATGGCGGTATTCATGAGAGCCCGACGATCATGCTCATACCTCTCGTGATTTTGGCGTTGCTTTCGATTTGTGGTGGTTGGGCTGGGGGAGAGCGTTTCGACAAATTTCTCTCTCCGGTGCTTCACTCCGGCGTGAGTGCAAATTCGCTTGAGGAAGTGGGCGCGGCGACTCCGGTGTCGGAGCAGAAAGAACACGGTGCTTCGGAAGGGCTCCTCGAGAGCATTTCAGTTCTTGCTGCTGCCTCGGGACTCTTTCTGGCTTGGCTCTTGTACCAGAAGCGGCCGCAGTTGCCGCAGGAAATTGCTCACTCGTTAGGTGGTTTCTACGAAGCCGTCGTGCACAAATATTACGTGGACGAGATTTATGCAGCTGTCTTCGTGAAGCCTCTCATCGACGGCTCGACTCGGATTCTCTGGCATGGTATCGATCAGGACGTCATCGATGCGACGCTCGACAACAGCGCCGAGGGTGCACGCGAGGTTTCCGACGCTGTGCGCCACATGCAGTCGGGCAATCTGCGCTCTTATGCAGGATGGATCGCTGCGGGAGCGGCGGTTGTGATCGCGTACATGGTCTGGATGGGAACACGATGAGCACCGCGCTGGACAACTCGATGCTTACGCTGGTCACGTTCATTCCGCTGGCAGGCGCACTTTTGCTGTTGCTGTTTCCGCGACGCGACCGGGATATTCGTCTGTTTGCTCTCGTCGTTTCGTTGCTCGATTTTGTTCTTTCTTTGCATCTGCCGGTGCATTTTCAGCGAGGACAAACCGCGTTTCAGTACGAGGTTAACAATCAGTGGATTTCGAATCCCAATATCCATTACCACATGGGAGTGGACGGCGTTTCTATGTGGCTGGTGGTTTTGACCACGTTTCTGACGCCGCTCTGCGTGCTCATCTCCTGGAATTCGATTCACGAAAGGGTGAAAGAGTTTTTTATTCTGTTACTGGTTCTGCAGACGGCCCTGATCGGCGTCTTCGTCGCACTCGATTTGTTTCTTTTTTACTTCTTCTGGGAAGCTACGTTGATTCCGATGGCTTTGCTGATCGGCATTTACGGGCACGGACGCCGCGTGTATGCGGCGGTCAAATTCTTCCTGTACACCATGGTCGCTTCGATGTTTATGCTGGCGGCGATCCTGTGGCTTTACGCGAAAACTGGAACCTTCGATTTCGTCAGCATCCAGACGGCAATCCACAACGGCCAGGTGGAGAATTTTTCTGGCGCGGCGCTCTGGCTTTTTCTGGGATTCTTCATCGCGTTTGCGGTGAAAGTTCCAGTTTTCCCGTTCCATACGTGGCTGCCTGACGCACACGTAGAAGCGCCCACGGCGGGTTCGGTTCTGCTGGCCGGCGTTCTGCTCAAGATGGGCACATATGGCATGTTTCGCTTTAATCTCGGCCTGTTCCCTGAGCAGTCGCGGAGCAATGCTTCGTGGATCATGGTGCTGGCGCTGATTGGCATCGTCTACGGTGCGCTGGTCGCGATGGTGCAGCCTAATATGAAGAAGCTGATCGCGTACTCTTCGATCAGCCATCTCGGCTTCGTTGTGCTGGGAATTTTCAGTTTCACCCAGGCGGGATTGGATGGCGCAACCTTCGTCATGCTGGCGCATGGCGTTTCCACGGGAGCGCTGTTCATGCTGGCGGGAATTCTTTACGAGCGGCGCCATACTTACGAGATCGACGAATTTGGCGGTCTCGCAGCTCCTATGCCGGTGTATGCCACATTTTTTCTGTTCATCGTGCTCGCGTCCGTCGGATTGCCTCTGCTCAACGGTTTTGTTGGTGAGTTCCTGGTGCTCAGCGGCGCTTTCCGCGATCGAGCGGTTTACGGCATCCTGGGAGCAACGGGCGTAATCTGGAGCGCCTGTTATTTGCTCTGGATGTATCAACGGGTCTTCTACGGCAAAGTTACGCACCCGATCAATCTGTCGTTGCGCGATCTGAGTGGACGTGAACGCGCTGCCCTATGGCCTGCTGCAGCCGCCGCTCTGGTGATGGGCGTGGCGCCGCTGCTTTGGCTGAACTCGATTGATCCCGCCGTACAAACGGCACTGGCGCCATTCGCGCAGCTGGTCGGCAAGGTGGTCAGCCGGTGAACAGCGCCAGCGACCTCGTGCAAGTGATTCCCCAGGCAGCTGATTATGTGCGGATCTTGCCTGAGATTGTACTGACGTTTTTTGGCATGATCGTGATGCTGCTCGAACCTGTGATGGACGAGCGTCGTAGTCAAAGAACGCTGGGAACCATTGCGCTGGTTGGCTCGTTGGCAGCGCTGCTAGCAACGTTGTTCCAGTCCCAATATCCGGGCCTAGGCTTCTGGAACATGGTGCGCGTGGACAGTTTCAGCGTCTTCTTCCATTTTCTGGTTGCGGCCGTGACCGCGGTTGTAATCCTGACTTCGTATGAGTACATGCAAGTGCAACGGATTCGGGCGGGCGAATACTATGCGTTAGTCTTGTTCGGCGCGGTCGGCATGAGCTTGATGTCGTCTGCGGTGGAACTTGTTCTGATCTTTATCGCGCTGGAAATCTCGTCCATCTCCACTTACATTCTGGCTGGATTTCGACGGCGCGCCGCCATCAGCAGTGAATCTTCGGTCAAGTACTTCCTGCTCGGTTCGTTTGCAACCGCATTTTTTCTCTATGGAGTCGCGCTGATGTTCGGGGCCACCGGTTCGACGAGCATCACGGTAATCGGCGAAGCTCTGCGCTCTGGGGACATTCCAATCCTGGCCTATGTCGGAGTGGCGTTCATGTTCGTGGGCCTGGGCTTTAAAGTGGCGGCAGCTCCATTCCACGTCTGGACGCCCGACGTGTATGAAGGTGCACCCGCGCCCGTAGTCGGATTCATGTCCACCGCTCCCAAGGCAGCGGTGTTCGCCGTGCTGCTGCGGATCATGTTTGAAGCTGACGCTCCGGGGCGGCTCTGGTTGATTTGGGTCGCGGCCGCCCTGTCGATGACCGTGGGCAACCTGGGCGCTCTCGTGCAGGACAACGTAAAGCGGTTGCTCGCGTACTCTTCCATTGCTCAAGCCGGATACATGCTGATTGCGTTTGCTGCGCTGCCAAACAATGGCATTCCAGCCGTAATGTTTTACACGGCCACCTACGCAGCGATGAACGTCGGAGCTTTTGCCGTGATCAGCCATATCGCTGGCGAGGGCGAACGTTACGTTACGCTGGAAGATTACGAGGGACTGGGACGACGCAGTCCGTTGCTGGCGGCGATTCTAACGATCTTTCTTTTGTCCTTGATCGGGATTCCGATTACCGGCGGTTTTTTTGCCAAGTTCTACGTGTTCAGTGCGGCGCTGCAGGCCAATCTGGTCGGGCTGGTGATTATTGGCGTTCTCAATAGCGCCGTGGCTTCTTACTATTATCTGCGGCTGATCGTCGTGATGTATATGCGCGAGGCGCGAGAGGAAGTGCCGGTGTCACCGATTCCGCTCGGACTTGGAACTGCGCTTGCTATCAGCTTGGCCGCAACCATTTATCTTGGGGTGCTCCCCGGACGACTTCTCGACTATGCCGCGCGCACCGCGGCGGCGTGGGCGCACTGATCACCATCGATTCACTCCACCGCGACCGCGATATCCACATACGCAAAGATACGTGCAGACAGCAGCCAGAATGCCAGGGTCTCTACTCCCGCCAATACGATGGGAAACCAGGAAGCTGTTCCCGGCGATTCAAAAGAAGAATTGACTACTGTGGCACCGAGTTCCCACACGGGTATGACGTATCCCCAGTGCGGCCCCAGGAATTGGCCAGCTAGAGCGGGAAGGCCCAGGACCATGGCGGTGGCGCCGGCTGCGAAGAAAGGGTTCAGAAACGTGGAAAACATCAGAGCTACGGTTCCGGCTAACGCGCAGGCGGCGAGCAGACAAACCATGAGGAACCAAACGTGCGAGATAGGAAATCCCGCCGCTCCGACTGTCCAGCTTCCGGTCATACCGAGGGCGAAGCAATAGACCGCGCACGCAATGGTTACACCAAGCACGAGTCCAGAAAGATACTGCTGGCGTCCCACGGCCTTCGAGAGTACGGCTAGAATCCGGCGGGACCTGCGCTCGTTGTAGATGGCTGAACCGCCAAAGAATATGCTGAACGCCGAGACATATACAGCGTCCAGTTTGAAAACGAAGAGCAGATCATCGCGTTGGCGGTGAATGTCGGAAACCAACCCGAGAAACGCGAGCAGCAGAACCCACAGCAACAGAGTAAGCATGGGCCAACGCTGTTCGCGGGCGAAATTGATGGCGATCAGCAGAACGGGCTTCACTGAACGCCTTTCGAAACGGTAGATTGCGGGCCGGCGGTTACTTCCAGGAAAATCTCCTCCAACGAGCGCCGCAGCGGATTTACGCTTACCACCTCGCCTCCCAGGTTCCAGACTTTTTCCAATGCTTCGCGTTGGTTGGGAGCGGGCACGGAAAAGCTCACAACTCCGTCCCGGTCCACGGCGCCTTCAAACTGGGTTACGGCGATGGCGCGAACTACAATTTCAGTCTGATCGCCGGCTTGAAGAAGATCTGTTGTCCGCCCTATGCGTGCCAGTCTGCCCCGATGCAACACCGCCACACGATCACACACTAGTTCCACTTCAGACAGCAAATGGGAACTAAGAAAGACAGTCTTGCCGGCGTTGCGGGCATTGAGGAGCAACTCGCGAACCATGACTCGCGACAATGGATCCAAGGCCGAGGTAGGTTCGTCCAGAATGAGCAATTCAGGATCATTCACTATCGCCTGGGCCAAGCCGACGCGCTGGAGCATGCCTCGGGAGAACTTACCCGCGTTGCGGTTCGCGTGATCCTGCAGTCCCACGATTTCCAGAACCTGTCGCGCCCGGTCCTCTAGATGCTTTCCACTCATCCCGTTGAGCGCCCCGTAAAAACGCACTAGCCGTTCTGCTCGGCGGTGGTAGAGAGCGACACTCTCGGCGAGAAAGCCTACGCGGCGGCGGGTGCCGGGATGACCAAAACGCTCTCCGAGCAGACGGCCAGTACCGCTCGTCGGCCGCATAAAACCCATCGCGAGGTGAATAGCGGTGGTCTTGCCTGCGCCGTTTGGTCCCAGGAAGCCGAAAATCTCTCCCGCCTCCACGGTCAGACTGAAGCCGTCCAGAGCGCGAAGGCGACGTTTACCGGCGAAGTTACGATACTCTTTCGTAACATTGTCGAACTCGAGCACAAGGCGCATCGCCGATTATTCTAAATGGCTTGCGCGACAAACGCTGACAGGCCGCATAAATTCGTAACCGGGGATACAACTATGAATTGACAAGCACGTCCCGTCCGCGCATCATAGTCGCACTGTAATACCAACACTGGAGGTAACATGGCTAAGTTGATGAAAAGGCTTTGGTCCGACGAACGGGGTCAGGACATCGCGGAGTACGCCGTGATGTTGGCAGTGATTTTGGTTCTGGTGGTTGGAACGGTGCGGTTGATCGGCGGTAGTTCAAACAATGTATTCTCGGCCGTTGCGAGCTCGATCGGGCAATAGTTGATCGGCGATTGTCGGCTTCGTCTGACGTGACTCCTGCGAGTGTGGTTCTCAGTTGTGTGCGTTGTGTGCGCTACGAAACCGACTGCAGCCCAGACTGATCCGCTTTGTACTGTTTTAGTTTGTGGTAGAGAGAACTCCGCGGGATGCCAAGCTTCCTGGCGGCTGATTGGACTCGGCCTCTTTCTTTGCGGAGCACCTGCTGAATATAATTACGCTCCATCTCCTCTAGAGTTCTGAATTGACCAATGCCTGAAAGGTACTGCTCGATCTGTACATCAAGACGAAAGTCCTGATCAGCCAAAATGTCCTTTCCGGTGACGAGCACAACTCGTTCCAGAACATTTCTGAGTTCCCGAATATTTCCTGGCCAGGAATACCCCTGCAGGGCTCGCACCGCAATCCCGCCAAGTTCCAGGGCATCTGTCCTGATACCGGCAGTCAACTCGCCGAGGATATGGGCGCTCAGAATGGGTATGTCTTCGACGCGCTCTCGCAGAGGTGGAACCGAAAGCGAAATCCAGCTCATGCGATCGTACAGATCCCCACGAAACTGTTTGCGAAGCAGGACCGGCGCCATCACTTGCCGGGTGGCTGCAATCAAGCGAATGTCCACTCTGCGATCACAAACTTCCCCCAGCCTGCGAAACTGTTTGTCATCCACGACCTTCAGGAGTCTGGGCTGAACATGGAAATCCACACTTTCGATGTCATCGAGAAAAACCGTTCCCCTATGTGCGATTTCCAGCAGACCGGCCTTACTCGGCAAAGCGTCGCCAAGAGCGTTGCGTTCGCCTCCGAACAACTCGCTCTCCAGCAACTCCCCCGGCAGTTCCCCACAATTCAGATCCACGAAAGGCTCCGAAGCTCTGGAACCGTTGCAATGCAACCACCGCGCCATCGTTCCCTTGCCGGTTCCGGCTTCCCCTTGAATCAAGGCGGGGGTATCACTCAACGCTGCTTTGTGAGCTAGTTCAGCAAGTCTTCGGATAGTGTCGCTTTTACCGGCGAACGGATCTACAGTCCCGCGGCTGTTCCTGGTCTTTTCCGCCAAGTGCTGACGGTGGTCTCGATGGTTCTCCAGAGTACGTTGGATCAGCGCGCAAAGGGTGAACAAGTCCGCGGGCTTAGGCAAGAAAAGCTCAGCTCCCAGCTTAACTGCTTCAGCTGCCAGGTCGATCGAACCGTATCCAGTCAGAATAATGATGGGAATAGACGGGTCAATCACCTTCAGACGAGGTACGAGCCCAACCGCGTCTCCGTCGGACAGAGTGTAATCGAGGATTGCGATATCGGGCCGGGCAGTACGCCAGATTTGTTCAGCAACGGAGCAGGTCGGGGCCGTCGCGATTTCGTATCCTTTGTCCTCAAGATAATCGCGCATTACTCCGCGAGTCTCGTTCTCCTCCTCGACGATCAGTACCCTTTCTCTAAGCACTCTGATTCCTCGAGATAACGCTGACATTACTCTTGAAGTAGAACCGGCTGCGATCGTGCCCACGCGGTGCCTCCTTTCGCGGATTTCCTGCAGCGCATTTCGTAGTGCCGGCGAGGTGGCCCCCCTCTGAATTGCGATGCGGAGGCCGTTTTCCGCAACTTCTTGTTAACACATAGAGAGTGCCTGAGGGACCAATCTACCCTCCTGTTACAAAAACGGAACAAGAGCCGATTAACAGGCTCCGGAAATCCCCAGCTTTCGTAAAGACAGGACTTGACACGGCAACGCCAGCGGAACAGAATTTCTGAATCCGTAGAGACGCCGCTTGCCGCGTGTAATTTGCAGTGAAACCGCTCTAGTAGTGTGCAAGTGGCGTGGGAGTTGCACTGTGCAGGAGAAGAAGGTTCGCTTCGACGATTTCCAGTTGGATTACGCTCGCTTTCAGCTCTGCCGCTGTGGCAACCCAGTTCGCCTGGAGGGCTTGCCGCTGCAATTGCTCATGTTTCTGGTCGAGAAGAGGGGCCAACTGGTCACGCGCGAGCAGATCTCCAGCGAGTTGTGGAGCAAAGATGTGTTCGTCGACGTCGAACAGGGAATTAATACCGCCATCCGCAAGATCCGCCGTGCCCTGGCGGACGATGCCGGCGAGCCGCAGTACCTTCAGACCGTAGTCGGCCGGGGCTATCGCTTCGTCGCACCCGCCGCCGAAGAAGATGCCAGTAGCCAGGTGCCAGCCGAAGGATTTGTCGTCTCTCCCGAAGAATTGGGACGCGCCATCATGACCGCGGCCGGGTTGGATCCAGAAAATCCCCGAGGAACCGCGAAGACCCGCCCCGAACACCGAACGAAGTCTGAAAGTTAACCCAGCTCGGCTTGCCACACCTAGCCGTCCCGATGGTCTGATGAATCGGGATCTCATTCAATCTTCAGATTGCTTCAGAACAATTCAGACTGTCTCCATGGACGCCACCGGCAATCGGGTGCAAGATCGCATCCATGATTTCTTCCCGTTGCGGCTGCCACGAGTCGAATTCAATTCATAACGGAGGTGGTTTCATGAACGGATCAAAAAGTATCGGATGGTGCAGAGTTCTGGCATCCATGGCAATGCTATCGGGCGCGATGTTTACGATATTGCTGCTCCCGGCCTATGGCCAGCAGGACGTCAGTCCGGACTGGTATGACCCCGCGCCAAACGTAGCAGTCGTTCATCCCACTCAGCCAGCAGCGGCTGTGCACTTTTCTCAACCACCAGCCGCCACACATGGGTATCAACAGACCGCCATGCCTGTGTCAACGGCCTCGGGTGCCGGGAAGCTAGGTGCAAAGCACGCACAAATCCAAAGTGGCCATGACCCTGCCCAGAAAAGCGGTGGAGCTGCATCTGGGGAATTGGTGGCGATCGCATCGCGCGACCCTCGTTGAGATTCGCATTTGCGTCGCAGCGGCGATGTGCTCGCTTTCGCTTGAGCACCCGCTGCGGAAACGCCGGTGACGGGTCTGATATGGCTGGACGAACCAGCCTATCAGCCCGTCGCTTGGGTCGAACGACCGGCTCGACGCGCTCCCGCTGGTTTTCCCATCGTCCTCGCACGCTCTTCTTTTGCCAATCTTCTGCAAGCGATTTCAAATTTACAAAGCTTTAACAATCGTGTCATGTTCGCGAAACACGGACCAGCTAGCCTTCCTATTCCCCGGCAACAACCCTTTCAGAATAACGGTGTTGGCCGGAGGACGGAGGAGAAATATGTTCGACCGCATCAAAGCATCAGCTACCCCCAGGAAAATGCTGGCCTTACTGACCGCATTGACCACCGCCCTGGGACCGAGTGTTTCCCCCGCTTTTGGCGCCTCGCAGGCGCCTGGGAAGAAAACGCCCATCCAGCACATCGTGGTCATTTTCAACGAGAATATTTCCTTTGACCACTATTTCGGGACCTACCCAGTCGCATTAAACCCCAAGGGAGAGCCACCGTTCCACGCCAAGTCTGACACACCCACGGTGAACGGATTTAACAATGCGTTGTTGAATTTCAACCCGAACTTGAATCCGGCCAACGGCACCGGTGCAACGAATCCTTTCCGGCTGGATCGTTCGCAGGCAGTAACCGCCGATCAAGACCATGACTACACGGCGGAGCAACTTGGCTTCGACATGGGCGCGATGGATTTGTTTCCGAAATCGATGGGAACGGCCGGACCGCCGCCTTCTGGTGGAGGCATCGTCGACACCACCGGTTTGACGATGGGCTACTTCGACGGCAACACTGTCACAGCCTTGTGGAATTACGCTCAGAATTTCGCCATGAACGATAACTCTTTCAGCAGCACGTTCGGCCCTTCCACACCGGGCGTGATCAACCTGGTGTCAGGCCAGACCAACGGCGCCGTCAAGACGCTGAACGGGACCGGCGGCGAAGTTGACGGTGGCGATGGCTCGCTGACGGTGATCGGCGACCCTGATCCGCTGAATGATGTTTGCTCCAACCCGAGCGGTGGTCAGGCGCAGATGGGCGGAAAGAACATTGGCGATCTGTTGACTGCTGCTGGTGTGACTTGGGGATCGTTCATGGGTGGCTTCAACCTGAATATCAAGAATCCCAACGGCACCACGGGTTGCAACAGAAGCACAGCCGGTCTTGCGGGAACAACGAACGATTACGTCCCGCACCATTCGTTTTTCGAATACTATGCGTCAACCGCGAACCCGTCACACACCCGGCCGAAATCAATCGCCGAGATCGGAAATAACGGTCCCGCGAACCACGAATATGATACTGATGACTTTTTCGCTGCGGTCAAAGCCGGCAACTTTCCGGCCGTCAATTTCATAAAGGCGCCCGCCTATCAGGATGGTCATGCCGGTTACTCTGATCCGCTCGATGAACAGCACTTCCTGGTCAAAATCATCAACTTCCTGCAAGAGCAGAAAGAATGGGACAGCACCGCCGTGGTCGTTCTGTACGACGATTCTGATGGCTGGTACGACCATCAGATGAGTCCGATCGTGAATCAATCCACTGGCCCGGCGGACGCTCTCACTGGTCCGGATGCTTGTGGCTCCGCCGCCAACTCCCTCCCTGGTATCGATGCAGGAAACCCCCACGCACTCGGGCGTTGCGGCTATGGTCCGCGTCAGCCCTTCCTGGTCATCTCGCAGTGGGCGAAACAAAATTTCGTCGATCACACTGTGACTGATCAGACTTCAGTCATCCGCTTCATCGAGGATAACTGGCTCGGCGGGCAGCGCATTGGCCAGGGATCCTTCGACGGAATTGCAAGCTCAATCAGCCAAATGTTCGACTTCCAACACAAGCGAAGCGATGGCCCATTGTTCCTCGATCCGAACACAGGCGAACCAGCTCGATAGCAAAGCTGACATCACCCGGGAGATCGTTCTGGACTGATGCAGGTTTGAATTAGTTGAAACAGAAACGGGCATGCGAAAATCGTTCTTCGCATGCCTGTTTTCATTGGTCAGGTTTTGTTGGGCGATTAGATTCTTGCGAGGAACCGAGCAGTGTCCATCACACGAAGAAAGTTTCTACAGCAGAGCGGGATGATAAGTACGGCTCTGATGCTTCCCCAAGCCATGCGTACGCGACACACGCCTCCCGTACGGCCACTACTCAATCCCAGCTTGCTTACCCCATTTGTGGATCGGCTTCCAACACCCAGCCTCGTAATGCCTACCGCGAACCGCCCAAGTCCGGCGGACCCAGCCATCCGACTTCCCTACTATCGCTTCACAATGCGGCAGGTCGAAAGCCAAGCGCATCGGGATATGAAACCAACGCGGTTCTGGGGCTTCGATTCGATCTCTCCGGGGCCGACCCTGGAAACGCGAAGTGGCCAAGGGCTTTTCGTGGAATGGGTCAACGGGCTGCCGCCAGCGCACTTTCTGCCAATTGACCATAACATCCATGGCGCGGAGGCTGACAAACCCGACGTCCGGACAGTAATTCATCTGCACGGCGCGAAGGCTCCTCCCGAGAGCGATGGATACCCAGCGAACTGGTATGTGCCAGGAAAATCCGCGATCTATTACTATCCGAATAATCAGGATGCGGCGATGCTTTGGTATCACGATCACACTCTCGGAATTAATCGGCTCAATGTTGCCGCTGGATTGTTCGGCGTGTTCCTGATTCGAGACTCGGTCGAGGACTCTTTGAATCTGCCGAAGGACAGGTACGAGATTCCGCTGGTGATCTACGATCGCATGTTCGACGAACAGAGCCAGCTTTACTATCCGGTCTCGCCCGATCCCAAAACGCCATGGATCCCCGAATATTTTGGGGACGCGATTCTAGTAAACGGGAAGCTGTTTCCCTATCTCGAAGTCGAGCCGCGCAGATATCGTTTTCGGGTTCTCAACGCGGCCAACGGCAGATTCTTCCACCTATCTCTTTCGAATGGACAGACCTTTCATCAGATCGGCACGGATCAGGGACTGCTGCCCGCGCCGGTTGCGCTCGATCACGTGATGCTCGCGCCCAGCGAGCGTGCGGACTTGATCGTGGACTTCGCCGGTCATGCAGGAGAGCAGATCGTGGTCAAGAACGATGCTTTTACGGTCATGCAATTTCGCGTTTCGCGGGACAAAGTCAAGGACACAAGTTCGCTGCCATCGACGCTGCGGCCCGTGCCAAGGATTTTGGAATCCGAGGCCACAAAAACGCGCATGCTGTCGCTCGTCGAAATCGATGACCGCGCTCAGAATCCAGTCACGATGCTGCTCAATCGCGCTCATTGGAATATGCCGGTCACCGAGGATCCCGTCCTGAATTCGGTGGAAATCTGGAACCTGATTAATCTAACCGATGACTCGCATCCGATCCACCTGCACTTGGTTCGTTTCCAGATCCTCGACCGCCGTCGCTTCGAACCTTTCTTCTACAAAAACGAGGGCATCCTGAAGTACACAGGCTCGCCGGTGCCGCCCGACCCGAACGAGGCGGGTTGGAAAGACACGGTGCGGGCCGATCCCGGAATGGTCACGCGGATCATTGTGCGTTTTGAAGGTTTTGTCGGCCGTTACGTCTGGCATTGCCACATCCTCGAGCACGAGGACAATGAAATGATGCGGCCTTATGACGTGGTCACCGCACGTTGATTCCGGGACGCCCGAAAGAGGGGCTATCCGCTCCGAGTCTTGCTCGTAGAGGGCCTGCCGCCGATAGAACTGTCGGAATTTCCGGACAATCGTTTAACAATTAAGCGACAACCTCGCCGCCTCCTCATCGGCTATAACTGAATCCAACGATAGGTACGGAATGAATTTCAAAGATCGCCTCTGCTCGACGGTTGTATCAGCGGTGACGAAGAACGCAGAGCACGTGGAAGAGAACCCGCTCCCATGTAATGCGGCAGCCCGGTTGCAAGCCCGGGCCCCACAAGAAACATGTCTCCCCTGGCTCAACTCGATTGCCTGCTGGAAAGCATCCTGCGAGAGCTGACTTTGCGTTTTGCGGTTCCGCGCCTGAGCGAGTTCGACTCTCTTTGGGACGCCGCGAACCGGATCTGCGATCGCTACCACATCAAGAGCATCTCTAGTTCGCGATAGATCCTCGGTGCGCGCAGACAGAGACTACCAAATCACGGTACGGTGTGCTCCTGCGCCCAATGATAAGCGCGGTAGGCAAAAAACAGGTTGGCGCCGGTTACAGCCGCAGCAGGGACGAACCAAATGTGGTTGTGTTTCCTCTTCAGGCAGTAGGTCAGATACGCAACCCCCATGTCGGCGGGAATTCCAAGGCCATAGATCGCCGCCCGGCTCTGTAAAGAGGGCGGAACATCGTTGCAGGAAGCGTGTCTACTCAAGCAGTTTATGGTCAATTCCGCGTTGGCAACACTTGCGCCGAACATCCCCCCGGTGAGTGCCAGATAGGTTCGGTCAGCGACCGTACGATCGACCCAGAGTGGACCACCCTGCGCGGCTACCGGCGCTCCGTGAGACTCTCTTTTTATTGCCGGAGAAGCCGATGGATCTGCCGTGGAGGCATCTGACTTGGTGGCGCTCGGTGCATCGGGCAGGTCAGAGTCAGCGTTCACACCGGCGACCGGCGGAGCCTCGGCCAGCATCGCGGCAAGCCGCGGCTGGCCATCATCGCTCAGCTTCCGCTGAATGTCCATGGAATCGGACTGGGCCAGCAGAGAAAGCGCCGACGCCAACACGAAAGCGATACATATATAAGACCGCTGATAACGGTTACGCACCATTGCCTCCCGGTGCTCAAGCTTCAGTCTCGCGAACGGCCGTGCTTCACCAGCTGCAAGAAAACTGGGTAGGCCGAGATCACACGCGGAGCCCCGCCGCATTAGAGCACTTTAATCGCCGAGACTAACTTGAAGCAGCCACTCGACACTAGTAGCCGAGGAACTAGCACTTTAGATTGCAATTCATACGTAAGCACTGCTCCATAAAACACGCAGATTTCGACATTTACGCGACAGGTCGCTTTTTTCGTCGCGCCCGAACAAAATCTAATCTGTTGCCGAGCCGAGTTTTGTCGTGGTCGACCCAACTTCATTCGCTGATCACGAATGAGACGGGCGGATTAAATCGCTGGAAATTTCTCTCGCTTTGAGACGCTACGGCAGTGCACTGCAAATCCGTTCGACGACACCAGGACTTCATTCCGACCTCGGCTCCGGTTGTGGCTCTCGTCATCACGCCGACCGAAAGCTTGACGGGCATTCGCACAAGATTGGAGCGTGAGTTTCACGGTCGACAATCGGTCGAAGTTGAGACCTTGCCGAGGATTATTTCTTAGGCAGCTCTCGTTTTGAGACGCGGCTCATCAACGATTCCCGGATTGGCACAGCTAAACACTTAAGAAAAAGCCAGTTGGAGAAAATACCGAATTGGCACCCGCCATGCATTCAGGAATCGCGGCGAGGAGTGTAGTCGCCTACTTACACCGCAGCCGCGTCAACTCGCGGTTGAGGAAGCGGTCTCCAGCATCGACCGCGAGCACCAACGAACATTTCAGACCAAACAAACGCTTATCTAAGCGACGGGGGCGAAGCCTTGTCTCAAGTAATCAACGCCAGCACTTCAGCGACAACCGCGAGCTTGTTGCCTCCGCCATCTCAAATCTCCGAGCGCCCTCCCCACTGGTACGCTATTTATACGAGTCCAAGACATGAGAAGCGGGTTAGCGAGCATCTGGCACACCGGTGTGTAGATTGCTTTCTTCCGCTGTTCCGCAGCGTTCACCGCTGGAAGAACGGCTGCAAGGTTCAAGTTGAGCTTCCCTTATTTCCCAGCTATGTATTCGTCAACATTCCGCGAAGCGAACGTGTTCGAGTACTAGATGTGCCCGGGGTCTTATCGTTTGTCGGCCCGAAGAGCGAACCTGCACAGCTCTCTGATTTCGAGATCGAGACTTTGCGGTCTGGTTTGCACTTGCAGAAATTTGAGCCTTATCGTGGTCTCGTAATCGGTCGGAAGGTGCGGATCAACCGAGGAGCGCTGCAGGGATTGGAAGGCACGCTGATTCGAAACGCCAAAAGTCTGCGGGTCGTACTCACGGTGGATCTCATTCAGCAAAGCGTAGCTGTTGAGCTGGACGCCGACGCGGTCGAACTTCTTTAGTAACAATTCTTTTCTCCCCTGTCGCATCTCCCTACGCTCTCCAAAGCAAGACTGCGCCTCATGACCGTTTCAAAAGTCCAAACGAATGGCACCGCGAACCGCATCGTCGAAGCGGCCGTGCAGCTATTCTCGCGGCAGGGTTTCGCCGCCAGCAGTACGCATGAGATCGCCCGACTGGCGGGGGTTAGCGAAGTTACGGTATTCCGTCACTTCCCTCGGAAAAGAGATTTGTTCTGGGCAGCCACGGAATCCCGACTCCGGCGGCTTCGCATTAGCCGAGAGTTGCGTAATCGGCTGGAGAGCGATGAGGATCCTCGAACGGCATTGCCTGGGATCGTTGAGCTGTTGGTTGAGACTTTGCACCACCACCCTGAGACCGTCCGATTGCTCTACCTCAGCCTGTTTGAACTGGACCATGGCGCTGAACGCATTTTGCGCAAGCATCTGATACCACTGTTTCAGCCTCTGCGTGAATATCTTTCCCGGTGTGCATCGAAAGGTGTGATTCGAGACCTCGAACCGGGCGTAGCTGCCTTGGGACTTGCGGCATTGGTTGCTGCCCACCAGGGATTGCAATCAGTTCTCACCGAAGACGAAGGGCCAGCTGCCAACACCGATGATGCGATCGCGACGTATACCAGCTTTTGGATGACGGCGATGTTGCCCGAACCTGGTTTAGGAACACCTTAACTTAACGACAAATCTGGTTTTGGCGCGTCCCCTAATCAGGCGCACCTCACCAAAGGGCTACATGAACGACAACCAACCCACAGCGATAACCAAGAAGACAGAGCTAGAGACAGTTACCTTCTCTGACATTTTCCCGGCGACCATGGAATCTCGCGAGGACCGTGTGTCCATTGTCCAGCTCTGGCGCGTGCTTCAAAAACGGCGCTGGCTGCTCCTGGGTAGCCTGGCTACCATCGTGTTAATCGTCACAGCCATCTCTCTCGCGCTTCCCAAGCGTTACGATGCATCTTCACGGTTGCTGCTGGACATGGAAGGTTCGGAAGATCTGGGTCTCGACCAGGTAGTGATGCCCATCGGCATCGATTTGGACACGAAATTACAAACACAAATACGCATCGTGCAGAGCGATACGATCGCAACCAGTGTCATTAAGCAGCTTGGACTTCAGAACAACCCGGCATTCGTCGGAAAAGAGGCTGCAACTCTCGGGCGTGATTTTGACAACCTGGACTTGCAAACCCGCGCAGGACTGACGAACGGCCTGCATAGGTATTTGACAGTACAACTGGTGCCCAAGACGGAGATCATGGAGATTCACTTCCGCAGCCGCGACCCCAAACTCGCGGCGGAGATCGCGAATGCCGTAGCCAGCACTTATATCGAACGCAATTTTCAAACCAAGTATCAAGCCACGCGGCAGACCTCTGACTGGTTGACCAAACAGTTGGAAGACGTAAGAAAGAACGCTGAAATTGCGCAAGAAAAAGTGATTTCTTACCAGCAGAAGACGGGCCTGTATGGTGTCGACGAAAGCCACAACATTGTGATTGACAGGCTTGAACTACTGAACAAAGCGCTCTCCGAAGCGGAAGGCGATCGCATAGTGAAAGAGGCAAAATATCGTATCGCGATGACAGAAAACTCCGATTTGATCGTGAACATTGCCCCGGAAAGCCTGCTGGGCGCCCTTTACAAACAGCGGGCGGAGGGCAGGTCCGAATACGCACAATTGGCTGCCAAGTATGGGGCTTCCTATCCGCGAGTGATTCAACTGCAATCGCAACTGCACGAATTGGATTCCAGCATCGCCGAGGAAATCACGAAAGTCAGCGAGACCCTTCGGGCAGAATACCGGGCGGCGCTACGGTCGGAACAGATGTTGCAGGCAAGCCTCGACAAGCAAAAAGACGATGCGTACAAGATGAATCAGGACGCCATTCAATATGGCATCATGCGACGGGAAGTCGAGTCCAGCCGCGACTTGTATGAAGGGTTGCTCAAGAAGCTCAAGGAAGCCGGCATTCTCGCCGGTCTTAAATCGAGCAACATTAACATTATCGACCAAGCTAGTGTGCCAGTCGTACCGGTCGAACCCAGGATTCCGCTTAACATAGCGTTGGGATGTATGGGTGGGCTACTGTTCGGAGTAGCTTTGGCATTCATCGTTGAGAACGTCGACAGCTCCATACGTACGCCGGAAGACATAGAAACCTACTGCGCGCTTCCCTCGCTCGGAATCATTCCCAGCGTGGCTCTGGATGACAGTCCGGCACAGAGACAATTAACCCGAACGGGGACACCGCAGTTAATCCTGCCGATTACGATGGAGCATCGCAATTCCGGCGGCGCCGAGGCATTTCGCGCCCTACGGACTTCTCTGCTTCTGTCTTCTCCCGGTGCGCCCCCACAAGTGATTCTCGTGACCAGCGCAATGATGCAGGAAGGCAAGAGTTTCACGTCCATGAACCTGGCTGTCGTGCTGGCTCAGACCGGACAAAAAGTACTGCTGGTGGATTCAGACATGCGCCGTCCGGCGGTAAACAAATATCTCGGCATTGCCACCAACCGAGGACTGAGTGCATGCCTGGCCGGTACCGAGGATTCGGCCGCGATGATCGTCAAGATTGACGAGATACCGGGACTTCACGTGCTGCCGGCGGGCCACATGCCACCTTATCCTTCAGAGATGTTGGCCTCAGAGGCGCTGCCGCAGTTGGTGCAACGCTGGCGTGAAGAGTTCCGTTACGTGGTCATCGACACCCCTCCAGTCTTGGCGGTTACCGACGCAGTTGTTTCTGCAAGAGTCGCTGATGTAGTAGTTCTGGTGGTTCGCTCTGAAAAGACCGGCCGGCAATCCCTCTTGCGCACACGCGATTTACTGAAGAAAGTCCATGCGAATATTGCTGGCGTGGTTGTAAATGACCTCTCTTTCAACTCCGTGGAATATCGCCAGTATTACGGATACTACGGCAAAGATCATCAGGGCTACTACCACAATGGAAACGGCAATGGGAACGGCAATGGAACTGGCAACGGCGTGCACTGATCCGAAAATCACCTCCCAACCTCCGCATATAATTTCTTGAGGATCAAATGACCCAATTGAATATTCGCTCCAAGTACTTCGCCGTTCCCCTCTTCTTTCTCATTCTCTTAGCCATGAATTCAACTGCACAGGAAAAATCTGCAGTCGCTGGTAGCAGCATAGGCAGTAATAGCACTGGTTTTGGCAGCGGTGCTGCAGGCCCGATCGGTGCGGGCGACCTGGTCGAAATGAGTGTTTTCGACACACCCGAGCTCAGCGGAAAACTTCGCGTGAGCAATACGGGCGACATCATTCTTCCACTGGTCGGTTCAATTCACGTGGCGGGTATGAAAGCGGGTGATGCGCAAAATCTCATTCGGCAGAAATTCATGGACGGAGGATTTCTGAAAGACCCGCAAGTAACAGTTTTCGTGGCTGAATATGCCACTCAAGGAGTTTCGATTCTCGGAGAGGTCAAAACTCCCGGTATTTATCCTGCTTTCGGCGCGCACAATTTAATGGACTATATTTCCCTCGCCGGTGGTCTTACCCCCTTAGCGGGCACCAACATTACTGTTATCCGCGTGGCGCATCCCGACGATCCAGAGCACGTGAAGATCTCGGCCAGTTCAGCACCCAGGCCTTTGAATAATCCAGAGGTTCTGCCCGGCGATTCCATTTTCGTTGAGAAAACGGGACTGGTCTACGTGATCGGCGAGGTCGGCCGCCCGGGCGGCTTCCCCATGGACCACGATGACCACCTTACAATTCTTCAGGCAATCGCTCTGGCCCAGGGTACGACGTACACGGCTGCAAAAGGTTCCACAAAAATTATACGAACTACGCCACAAGGACACGAAGAGATCCCCGTTGACCTCAAAAAGATCCTAGCCTCTAAAGCCACCGACGCCCCGCTTCAGGACAACGACATTCTCTTCGTACCCAGCAGCGCCGGAAGATCTGCGTTAAAGAACATGGAAAGCCTTCTGCCTATTGCCGCTTCGGCAACGATTTATCGGATTCCGTAATGATCGTCTCGTTCGCCAACAAGAGAGAGATCCATGGCTGAGATGTTGGGAACAATCAGTGTGAATGAAGTTCAGATGGACCCCCTGGTCACACCGTTGACATGCCCAGCATGCAACGGATGCATTCGTACCTCAACTCAGCGCGGCGAGTTGGTCTGCGTGGCTTGTGACCGTGCCTTTGCGGTTGACCCGCTGGACGGGTTCTACGCCTTATACGACCTCGCTCCAATGCAGAACCGATCACTGCTTTCCGACGAGGAACCGATTCTGAACCCCGCGATGACTTCCTTCGGAGTCCCCGTGACCGTACGCACAATTCGTGAGGCCTTGCGCAAGTGCCAACCCAAAACGGTACTCGATATTGGATGCGGCAATGGCGGCTACGCAGACGCGCTGTCAGGTCTCTACACAAGCTATCTCGGTCTTGAACCAAGCGTAATACCAACATCAAGACGCATGTGCAAACAGCTCAGCGAGAATGTCATTCTAGTTCACAATGATCCTTCAAAACCTCTGCCGGTCACGAAGAAAAGTTTTGACCTAGTGATGTTCCTTGCGTCGTACGACCACATCCCCAATCGAAATGAACTGGTAGCTCAAGCGTGGGACGCAGTCAAACCATTCGGGTTCATGCTGATTACGATGACTAATTATGGCTTCTGGGCCAAGCGTGTACTGAATTTTATTCTCGCACGAGAGGTTGCGAAACAAGAACACGATCACTTTTGCGTCCATAACCCAAAAACGCTGGAAGATGAAGTTCTATCGGGCGGAAGAATCGGCGAGGTCTTCTGGTGCGAGGCGGACAACATCTACATTCCAAATTCTCGCGCACAGATTCTGTACCAGAGTCGTCTTGCTTTAACAATCGCAAATTGGCTGCTCCGCCACACCGTGAGCTCGGTTCTGAGAAAGAAACATGCAGGCTCAACGATGACCGTCGTTTTCCGCAAGTTACCAGTACCAGCCAGCTCGCGTTAGCTATCTAAGAGTTGCAGTGATGAACGGCTCACACCGCCACAAAATACTGCTCGCAGTGACCTCGCCGCTCTCTTGGGTATTTTATAAAGGGTTGATCGGCCACATGCGAATTTCTGGATTTCAGCCTATTTTGCTTTCGTCGGTTGGAGTGAACCTTCAGGCAACTTCAGAAGAGGAGGCCGTGACGAGCGTCCCCGTGAGGATGGATCGCGAAATCAATGTGCTTAAAGACCTGGCGTCGCTGTGGATGTTGTACCAGACGATTCGGCGGATTCGGCCAGCCACTGTTGATGCCAGCACCCCGAAGGCCGGCCTGCTGGTCGGCGTCGCGGGGTGGTTGGCACGCGTCCCCTGCCGCGTTTACAGCCTCCGGGGTTTACGGCTTGAGACCGCTACCGGTATTCGATGTTTCATTTTGTGGCTAGCGGAATGGGTCGCCTGCTCATGTTCCCATCGTGTCATTTGCTCGAGTCCCAGCCTTCGCGAGCGGGTCATTTCCCTGAGGCTGGTCTCTCGTGAAAAGGCGATCGTCCTTGAGAAAGGGAGCGCCGGAATAGACCTGGATCGCTTCTTTCCAAGAGACCCTCACTCCCCCGAGACGAAGACTCTTTCACATCAGCTCAGGATACCCGCCGGCGCGCCGGTCGTCGGTTTTGTGGGCCGCCTGGTCAAAGACAAGGGTATTCGGCAACTAGTCGAGGCGTTCGAGACATTGCGAAAGACTTTCCCGGAGCTGCGCCTGCTTCTGCTGGGAGATTTTGAGGACGGCGACCTCGTCGAGCTAGAAACCCACCACTTCATTGAATCCACACCAGCGGTTATTCGTACAGGATTCGTGTTGGATGCAGCTCCTTATTACGCTCTCATGAATGTTTTGGCGCTTCCCACCTATCGCGAAGGCTTCCCGCAAGTTCCTCTCGAGGCACAGGCCAGCGGTGTTCCCGTAGTCACCACCACAGCAACAGGTGCGATTGACTCCGTGATCGATGGCGTCACGGGATTTTTGGTACCGGTTGGAGATTCGGGCGCTCTTGCTGCTGCGATCGGTAAATTGCTGGCGGATGACGAACTCCGTTCCCGAATGGGGCGTGCCGGCCGGGGTTGGATGGAACGTGATTTCCGGACCGAGGCCCGTTGGAAAGCTCAAGCTCACCTCTATCATGAATTATTAGCGGAAAACCTCCCCGAGACTTCCGGAAACAACCGGAAACGCATAATTAAGCGGGCTTTTGATTTTTCCTTCTCCGTCATCGCTCTTGTTTTCCTATCACCATTATTTTTCACCGTTGCGCTACTGGTGCGCCTGTTTCTGGGCAAGCCAGTGCTTTTCCGTCAGGATCGGCCAGGATTGAACGCTAAGTCTTTCACGCTTCTCAAATTCCGCACGATGACTTACGCGCACGACGCGAAGGGGGAGTTGCTCACAGACGCGCAACGTCTCACCGCTCTCGGCCGCTTTCTTCGCAGCACCAGCCTGGATGAGCTGCCCGAATTGATCAATGTAATTCGCGGCGAGATGAGTCTAGTGGGCCCACGTCCGCTCTTGCCCAAATATTTGAGTCGCTACACCGCCGAGCAGATGAGAAGGCACGAAATCAAACCAGGCGTCACTGGATGGGCGCAGATTCACGGCCGAAACGCCGTCGACTGGAACAAGAAATTTACTCTTGACCTCTGGTATGTGGACCACCAAAGCTTTTGGCTCGACCTAAGCATACTCGCGAAAACGGTGTGGCTTGTTTTAAAGCGTGAGGGAATTGCGCAGTCCGGCCATGTAAGTATGCCCGAATTTATTGGGGTAACGATTAAACATAAGGAAGAAACCGCACTATGAAAAGTAAGCGAATTGCCATCGTTGGAGCTGGGGGATTTGCGCGAGAGCTCGCCTGGTTGATCTCGGATATTGCGCACGATAGATCGCAGCAAGAGCCTTCCGAGACTATGGAAGTCGCCGGTTTCCTGGTAAGCGACTCGGCGAAAGTCAGTGAACGAGACTCGGACATCCTCGGGGACTTCACATGGCTTGAAAAGAATCATGTTGACGGTCTAGCGATGGGTATCGGCAGCCCCGAAGTTCGGCTGCGTTTAGGCCAAGAACTAAAGCGGCGCTTTCCCGGGATTTCCTGGCCAGTCCTGATCCATCCCAGCGTCAAATATCACGAATCCTGTCGGTTTGCACCAGGGGTCACAATCTGTGCGGGGAACATCGCGACGGTCAACATCGCGATTGAAGAATTCGCGATGGTAAACCTAAGCTGCACCATTGGCCATGAGACAAGCATCGGTGCTGGATCGGTGGTCAATCCCCTTACTGCCATCTCAGGGGGCGTGAAGATTGGCAAGGGCGTCCTAGTGGGCACCCACGTAGCCATTCTGCAATACCTCTCCATTGGCGATCATGCGGTCATCGGATCGGGTGCCATGGTCAACAAGGACGTCGAGCCGAATGCAACGGTCATGGGAGTTCCGGCAAAACCGAAGGCTATGGCCGTATCCGCAAGCTAGAAACCAAGGATCGGAATCGATATCGCGGCCAGCTATGCTACCCAGTTTAACCGACGATATGAGCTCAATTCCGGCTAGGCCCAGTCTTGCTTCAACAGCCACCCGCAACACCGAGAATACAGGTGAGACCGCGCCTTTCTGCGCACCCGAGTTGGAACAGATATCACAGAAGGCCCGTGCCGGCGCAGGGTGGTCTCTTGGAAGTCTGATTGGCAGGCAATTGATTTCGCTGGCCGCAACGGCGATTCTCGCGCGTGTGCTATCGGCAGCCGATTACGGTCTCTTCGGAATGGTGGTCGCGATTACAGCGCTGATCCAGTCCTTCACTGACTTCGGCCTATCTTGGGCAACCGTACAGCGCAAGGACATTACCCGAACGCAAGTGGATTTCCTGTTTCTCATTAATGTCGTTTCTGGACTGTTGTTGTGGTTCACCTGTGCGCTATCCGGCAAGTTTCTAGTCATGTTCTATCACCGGAGTGAGCTCGCTGGAATTGCCGGTCTGCTTGGTGCGTCGTTCTTTTTTTCTGGCTGTGCCGCGCAGCCGCTTGCATTGTTGCGGCGGCAAATGCGTTTCAAGGAAATCACTTTTTACGATCAATGGTCCACCCTGGCTGGAGCGATCACAGGTGTTACGGCTGCTTTGAGTGGCTTCGGATATTGGGCTCTGGTGATCCAAGTAGTGGCGCAGCAACTTGTGTTCGCACTACTCCTGTTATTGCTGGGTGATTACAGGCCGAGACTTCCCCGCGAATCGCAGGGCCTCGCTAGTCTATTGAGTTTCGGGGGCTACATGGCCGGGTACAGCGCTATCAACTATTTCTCGCGCAACCTGGATAATGTGCTGGTGGGTCGATTCTGGGGCGCGGAGCAGCTTGGATATTACTCGCGCGCCTACTTCCTGATGACACTGCCAACCCTGCTGGCATCGGGCATGCTGACCGCCGTGATGATTCCGGCTCTTTCTGCCTTGCAACATGATCGTGGGCGCATGGAAGCAGCATTTTTGCGCTCGGTTCGATGGATCAGCTTGTTGGGTTGTCCGGTCGCCATAGGCCTTGCCGCTTGTGCTTCGGACTTTGTCAGGTTTATCTACGGTCTTAAATGGATGCCTGTTGTGCCCATGCTTCTTTGGCTTTGTATTGCAGGCGCAGTTCAGCCAGTACAGGCAGCAGTCGGTTGGCTCTACATTGTCACCGGCCGCGGACGCGCAATGTTCGTTGTTGGACTAGTTGCAAGTTCACTGACTGTCGGGGCTTTTTTTGTTGGTATTCGCTACGGCGCGGTTGGGGTCGCACGCGCATATGCGATTGCCAACACTTGCCTGGCTTTGCCGGTGATGCTCATTGGGCATCGGATCGCCGGCATGAAGTTGCGCCGGACTTTAGCCGAAGTTGTGCCGCTTTTTGCCGCATCGACCGTTATGGCAGTGTGCGTAGTAATCACTGGCGTGTTGTGTCAGAGCGCAGATTACCGGTCACGACTCTTAGCGGAGATCACCGTAGGCGGCGTGACGTACCTGCTTTGCGTGCGGTTAGGAATACGGGGTATGTGGCGCGAAATGATAGAACAACTCCTGCCGGGTCGCCCATTGGTCATGGAGGCCAAGAGCTAACGTGGCGACTGAACGCGCTAAGCCGCTGTTTGCATGGTATTCGAATACATACCTGTATCGGTCGGAAGTCTTCATTTTTCGACAACTGTCCGGCATGCGTAACTCAGACGTGAAGGTTCTTGCTCAGTGGACAGCGAATCTTGAAGAGTTTCCGTCGACGTCGATCTACTGCGCCGAGCACGCCACAAGTTTCCCAGGCCGGCTCAAGAACGCAATTATTCGACGTTTATGGCCTGCACACTGTCGTTTTATATTGCCTCCCTACGTCATCCAGAGACTCGCCAGGCAGATAAAAGAAATGTCTCCTGATCTCGTCTATTGCATGTTTGGCTGGAATGCGTCCCAACTACTAGATGTGCTTGCGGCAGAAGGCTGTCGCGAAGTGCCGCTCGTGTTTCATGCTGCGGGTTCCGATATTAATGGAGCCACCTCGATTGGTCCAGAATACGTTGCCAGGCTCCATCAGGCTTTTGACCGTTCAGCTTTGATTCTGTGCGGATCAAGGTTTCTTATGTCGAGAGTGCTTCAGGCAGGGGCGCCAGCCAGTAAAGTAAAACTTCACTACATAGGCGTAGTTATCCCTTTGGATGAGCAGACTTCTCGTCCGCGACAAGGGGGCAAGTTCCGAATTCTTGCTGTGTCAAGGGTGTCTCCAGTCAAAGGAGTCCGGCACACAATTGCCGCTTTCGCAAAGGTAGCCGCTGAAATGCCGGATGCCGTCTTAGAAGTTATCGGCGACGGAGAAGAAACGGCAGCCTGCATAAACTTGGCAAAACAGCTCAAAGTTGCTGATCGTGTCGATTTCCGTGGTAGCCAGCCTGTCTCGGCAGTGTATGCCGCGATGCGAAACGCGGACCTTTTTGTTCAACACAACGTGCGGACTACCGAAGGGCAGGAGGAGGCAGTCCCTGGTTCCGCCATCGAGGCGTCTGCCCATGCTTTGCCGGTGATTGGCACAAGATCGGGTGGCGTCGCTGAGGCGGTAGTTCACGGTCAAACTGGACTGTTGGGTGAGCCAGGCGACGAAAACACCATGGCCGAGTTGATACTGCAGTTATATCGAAGCCCAGAATTGCGCCTCCGTTATGGACAGGCAGGCCGCGAACGCGCAAAGCTTCATTTTAACCTTGAAAGACAGAACAGCAAACTGGAGCAGATGTTGCTGGAAGTCAGTAGCTACGCTGGTCCAGTAGCCCAGGAAACGGCATACGCTACGGCACGATAATGGCGATTCACGTTCACGTCATCGACGAACTTCGCACCGGCGGTGCCCAAACTCATCTGATCACCATGTTGCGGGAGGCCCTGAAATATCCGGGCATCGGGCATCACGTTGTGACCTTGTTTGGGGACGGAGAACTCAGCGAAGAAATCCGCGGCCTTGGTGGAGTTCAGTTGCATGTTCTGGATCTGCGGCCACATTTCCGCAAGCGGAAGTTCTTTGCTGCAATCCATGAAGTTCAACTTTTGATGGAAAACCTGCGGCCGGACTTGGTAGAAGCGCACCTGACATGGAGCCGTTTCATTGCCTTGTTTGCCGCGTGGCGGGCGGGCGTGCCTTTACGGATCGGGTTTGAGCAGGGAGATCTGTACATGAACTCGTGGAGATTTCGCGCAGCGAATTTCTTCGTACAACCACTTGCGCATCGCATAGTAGTTTGCAGCGAAGCACTCGCCGATTGGGTCCACCGCACGCATGGCATCTCTCGCACAAGACTGTTAGTCATGCATAACTGCGTTGATTTGGCACGCTTCACCAAAAACGGACCAAAGGCAAAGGACATTGAGTTTGGCTATGGAACCACCGTGTTCTGCGCTGTGGGAACGCTTGGGCGTGGCGTTAACAAGCGCGTAGATATCTGTATCCGCGCCTTAGCAATGGCGCGCTTGGCCGGCGCAAAAGCTGCGCTGGTGATTTGTGGTGATGGAGAACAACGCAGCGAACTCGAAGAGCTTGCGCAGTCATTAGGTATTGCCCGTTACGTGAAGTTCCTGGGAACACGCTCCGATGTCGCTCAAGTATTGCGCGCCTGCCATGTGTTCTGCCATGCCGCACCGTTTGAGCCTTTCGGAATAGTGGCAATTGAGGCAATGGCGGTCGGGCTTCCCGCGGTCGTGCCAAGTTCTGGCGGAGTTCGAAAAACCGTGGAGCATGGCGTGAATGGCCTGCTTTACCCGGCGCTGAATCATCGCGCTTTGGGGGAACTGATGGCGACATTCGCCAAGGAACCGGCATTGCGTGAGCGCATGGGAGCGGCCGGCCGCAGAATAGTTGAAGAGAGATTCTCCGTCCAGCCCTACCTTTTGAAGCTTTATCAGACCTACGGCATTGATATCGATCGCAGCGCCACGAGAGTGGGAGCCAGCGCATGAACCGCTCCGTGCTTATTGTGACGCCATTTTTCGCGCCCCAGAATCATGCGGCGGTCTTTCGTGCATACAAATTGGCGAAATATCTGCCACAGTTCGGCTGGAAACCAATCGTTCTCACCGTAGATACGCAGTATGAATTCAACGAAGATGCTGCTCTGCTCGCCAATTTGCCAGGCCAAGTGGAAGTTATCCGCGCCCGATATATCGAACCGACGCTGAGAGGCGTGCGTATGGCGCTGGGTGGGCGAAACAGGACATTCAAAGCTACAAGATCAGGAAACGGCGTCGGCAAGAACACCCATGCAACTGCAAGTCATATTTCTTCCGCAAAGAAAGCTTATCAATCTTTGGTCGTGAATTGGCTGCAGGTTCCCGACGCCTACTGGACATGGGCGAATGCAGCCATCATCGTGGGGAAAAGACTTCTCCGAGATCGTGGGATCAGTATTGTGTTTACTACAGCTCCGCCTTTTTCTTCATTCGTAGTGGGGAAAGCCCTTCAGAACGCGGGAGCAAAATGGATCGCCGATTTCCGAGATCCGCTTGCTTATACGCAACGATTATCAAGCGACACGGCTCATATTTATCAACAGCAACGAAATATTGTCATACGTACTCTTGAAAACGCGCATGCCGTGACTTTGGCCGCATCCAGCTTCCAGAGCATTTATTGCGACATGTTTGGGAAGCGGGGTGTCGACCCCGTCTTCATCCCCACGGGTATGGACGCAGATCTCGTGCCAGCAGTTGATGACCTTGGGCAACAACGTCCATATCTCATGTTCGCTGGAGAGTATCTCTCAGACTATGACACGGCGTTTCTCGAAGCATTCGAATGTGCGATCAAACAACCGGAGGTCGAACAGACAGGGATCAAATTGTTGATCGTAGGAACGCTAGAGCTGAACCGCACTCGGGTGATGCCATTAATCGATAAGTTAAAACTCCAGGGCCACGTCGAGTTCCTGGACCAGCGGCCACAACGTGAGGTGTACAAGTTACTCAAGGGGGCACGGGCTGGCGTCGTGATCCCCGGCACTCACGCTTACTGGTGGACGACGTTTGCCAAGATGACTGATTGCATTGGAATGCGCAAGCCGGTTGTGGCGGTTGTCCCTGACCCTTCCGAGGCCCGCACCGCTTTGACCCGCAGCCGGCTAGGTATTTTTCTGGATGGCTCCCCGATAAACCGCGGGAAGATTCTGACTGACTTCTTGCTGGGTAAATACAAACTACCTCTTCCTGACGAAGACGAATGCGAACGCTACACGGCTCACCATCAAGTGAAATCTTTCGCGGAGCTATTCGAATCTCTATCAGACCGCGGTCTGGGTTATAAGCAATGAAGCTTTGCTCGCAACTTGTGCTCGCCGCACTTTTGCTTTTGATTTACTGTTGCGCAGGTTTTGCAGCGCCAACTACCACTGCCGCCAGAACGTACTACATCTCGTCAACTTCCGGGAACGACACCAACGACGGACAAAGCCCTGCGAAAGCATGGCAGCACTTGTCGAAGATCTACCTGAAATCAATTTCCAAGGACATATTCCACCCGGGCGTCCGTATCCTCTTGAAGCGGGGAGATCAATGGGACGCGCAAATTCGCCTGCAAGCTAATGGCACGGCACGCGAACCGATCACGCTCGGTGCCTATGGCCAGGGGCCGAAGCCTTTGATCTACGGGGACAACCAGCAAGCGCGCTGGGAGCTCGTTGCCGGCCATGAGGGAATCTACACAACCGACATCGGAGAAGGAAGTATCCCCGGATCTATTTTCCTGGACGGAAAGGCTTTGAAAACTATCTACCCCGCCGGAGCATTGAACCGGGATGAAGATATGGAAATGTTCCTCAGCAGTTTGCAGTCCGAAACACAGGCAGGACGTTTTGGGAGCCGCCTTTGGGTTCGAATGGGAGATAACAAGGCACCAAATGAAACCGTCCGTATTTTCCGCGCGGCTGGGGTTTCTCTGGCCAATTCCAGCTATGTGCAGATTGAGAACCTTGACATCCAGCGTTTTTATGTTGGCGTAGACGTAACCAACTCCGAACAAGTGCTAATTCATCACAACGACATTCAGGATGTTCTCGGAATCGGCATCTATCTCCGATCGGGAGATTCCAAATGCCGAGTTGAAAGCAATACGGTTTTCCGCAGCGGTAACACCGCTTTATATGTTTTAAAGGGGACCAGTAATACATTCCGCGATAACTGGGTCTCGCATGTGGACAACAACATTCTGGGTATCCACGTGACTGGGGACGGCATGGGCGTGGGCCTGCAGGAATCGCAGCAAAGCCTCGTCGAATACAACTACTTCGCCCATAGCGGTGGCATGGACTTTTACTATGAAGAAGGCAGTACCGTTCGATACAACTATCTTTATCGCGTGCGGTCCGCAGGCGCGCCGCACGGCGTGAACCTGGATGTCTACGGGAACATTTATAACCTTAGCGGACCGGCAGGAAAACCCGGGTCCACGGGCGTAAACGCAGGGGCTACCGGCCCGGGTACCATAGCCATATTCAATAACACAATCTTTAACGCCTCCGCCTATTTCCTGATGGCCTCTTCCGACAAAGGCGGCAAAGTTGAATTTACTGACAACATTGCATTCTCCTCAGCCCCCGGAAATGCGATGACCACATTTGGACCGAATGTGGCATCCAATCACAATTGTTTTTCAACTCCCGGCCAAGCGGTTTTTCGTTATAACAAGGCGAGTTTCCCTTCGTTGGCGGCCTATCAGGCGGGAAGCGGCCTTGATCAGGATTCCGTTTTCTCCGATCCGCAGTTTCTCAGCTCAACACCGCTCACTCCTCTGGATTTTCGGCCCAGCGTAAGGTCAGGATGCAACTCGCCAGCTTTAAATCATCCGTTGGCAGATCCAGCCGACGGCCGAACCTACGATCATGATCACGTCACTGCGGGCGACCCGGTTATTGGAGCGTTACGAACAGATAAAATAGCAAGTCAGACGGCAACTTCCACGCAGGCATGCAAATCTCAATGCTTTCTACATCCGTTTGCGGTTCCGAGTGGAGTCTATCTTGTACGTCTGAAATTTGCCTCTAGTGTGCGCTCTGGACAAAACCGTGAGTTTAGTTTCGTCCTAAATGGCAGGAAGGTAGCGGCTGAGTTTGAAGCCTCCGAAATTGCGGGCTCAGATGACGATCTTCTTCAATACTTTCTAGTGCGCCCCGATGACTCCTCGATCACGCTCGCGCCGGACGCAAATAGCGATACCTCCGCGATCACGGAAGTCGCCATCATACTTTTCGATACAAGTCATGGCGAAGGACTGCAAGTAATTCCTTGGTAATCCTCAACTGCGAAGTACAGCAACTCCGATGACAGCGCGCACTCATCTACATCACGTCTTTGGTCATTTTGCCGGCATCCCCGACCTCCTGCAAAGAAGAACATCGAGCGGGTGGTTTCTGCCTCAGATTGATGGCCTGCGGTTCGTTGCGATAGCGACCGTGCTCGCTGTGCACATCATTGCGTATACCGTTGCGATCAATGTCGGCCCGGCCCCATCCTCTTGGCTTGTTGACAATTACGAACATCTCGCCCACGGCGTGCAACTGTTCTTTGCCATCAGTGGATTCGTGATCGCGATGCCCTTCGTGACGCGCGCCAAAGAGAGGAAGCCTGCGGGATCGCTGAAAGACTTCTTTGTTCGCCGTCTGACGCGGCTTGAACCTCCTTTTTTGATCGCCATGGTGCTTACCTACACATCGCTCGTGGTGGTGCATCATTCTTCGGCACGAACACTGCTGCCTCATTTGCTGGCTACGTGCACTTATACCCACACGATGATTTACGGCAGCAAGAGCCCGATAGCCTTCATTACGTGGTCGCTGGAAATTGAAATTCAGTTCTACCTGATTGCGCCCCTGATTATGACGACGCTCACCCTTCGACCGTGGATCAGGCGGGCGGTCCTCAGCATACTGGCAATTGGTTCGCTCAGTGCTCAGACTTTGATCATTCGCTCCCACCCTGTTATGGCGTCATCAGTGATTGCGTATTTGCCGTTCTTTGTCGCTGGAATCATGGTGTGTGATCTGGCCATAGCGAGCGATTTGTGGAGGGGCCAGCGGTCGCTGGCATGGGATGCCATTGGAGGCATTGCGATAGTGGGGGGGTACTCGATTCCAAGTTCCGGGTTCTGGGGAAGCGCAGTCATGCCCGTACTGTTTGGGACTGGAATAATGGCGGTATTCCGCGGAACGGCACTGGCAAGAGTCATGGCTCTACGCTGGCTGACTGCGATTGGCGGAATGTGTTATACGATTTACCTGTTACACGTTCCACTGATCTACTTGTTGGGCCACATCACCAGGCACGCGTTAGTTGGCTACAATCTGGAACTGAACGCAGGGATTCAAACGATTCTGCTTTCGCTCCCAATATTCTTGGCGTGTTCTCTGTATTTCCTTGCTATCGAGAAACCATGCATGAATAAGCGCTGGCCGGGCGACTTAGTGCGAATCATTCTGCCAACGGGCCGGAAAGGCATTGCGGCAAAGGTCGCAGGCGCCTCATCACCGACGCAACCCCGTGCGACGTCTGAGTGGCGATCTATTTGATCAAGAGATGACGACACTTGATGAGATCGCATAACCAACACGAGCTTCTTCTGTTCGCGTTTGAATACCCGCCGATTTCTGGTGGGATTGCTAGATTGTGTGCGGGAATCGGCGAGACCTTAAACCGAGATGGAGTCAATGCGCGCGTGCTCACGCAGGATTGCGCAGTTCCTGTCCTTGATCCTTCTTTGCCGGAGATCCGTGTGGACCCCCGACGTCCCATTCGCGAGTGGCGCGCATTTCAATGGCTGCGGAGAGAGATACGCAAACCATTTCAAAGCCGCCAAATCACAATTTGTGGAGTCTGGTATCCAGAAGGACTAGTCGCGCATCTTGCCGGAGTTCGTCCACTTGTCATTCTCGCTCATGGAGCAGAACTTCTACCGCCCGTGGGTCAGTGGAGGCGGCCGTTCTGGAATGCCTTGCAGCGTCTCGTGTTGGAAAACGCGAATCTCGTGATCGCCAACAGCGAATATACGCACCGACTTGTATCCAGGGTGGCTCCCAAAGCACATGTAAAGACGCTCCCGCTAGCGGTCGATCCCGTTCGCTTTGCACCAGGAAATCGCGAGTCTGCCAAAATGAAACTGGGTGTTTCGGGCAAACGAGTGCTCTGCACCGTGTCCCGCATTCATCATTACAAAGCGCATGACACCGTATTGCGCGCGATTGCAAATCTTACTCCTGACGAGCGCGAAGAACTCGTATACATGGTCGTCGGCGAAGGACCCCACGAGCAAGCATTGAGACAACAAGCCGTAGAGCTCGGTATTGAGTCCCATGTACGTTGGCTTGGATTTGTTTCCGACGAAGACTTGCCTGAAGTCTATTGCGCGTCCGATTTGTTCGTACTCTGCACCCGGGATGCTCCCAAAGAACGCGCAGTTGAGGGATTTGGTCTGGTTTTTCTAGAGGCGCAATCCTGCGGCATTCCTGTCGTTGGTAGCCGGATTGGCGGTATTCCAGAGGCCATTAAGGACGGTGGAGGTGGATGGCTGATAGAACAGGATGATTGCCGGAAGCTTACTGAGATCATCCGCCAACTGATAGATTCGCCAGAATTGTTTTGCGTTGCTGGAACACAAGCCCGGCAGCGAGTTCTCCGCGAGAACACCTGGGACCTATACATTCAGCGATTCCTGATGCTTTTGCAAGCCACTGAAATCGTCCATCAACAGACGCAGGCAAGGATCCCCGTGGCTCATGGACTTTAGCAGCATTCAGAAGACCACCTCATGAATCTGATCGCTCAAGAACTTTGTCAGAAATCTATCGTTGAGGTGCACCAGCGCCTCAAATCGATTACCCTGCTTTCCCGGACGCAGTTGGACGAGCTTCACTTCGACTGGGAAGTTGTATACGCCTCGGCGATCAAGAAGTCGTCGCCCGGATCCTTCGAACGCGAGGCACTGTTTAGAACTGCGTATGGCGGTCTGACTACGATTTTGCGTGAAATGCGGGCCCGGGATGGCCGTGACCTCGATGCGCCGATGGGCTTCAACACGGCCCATTTCGATAGCATTGTCGACATCGTCGGTCCCCCGCCTCGGACCATGCTCGACGTTGGGTGCAGCACCGGTACTCTCGTGCGAACGCTCATCGCGCAGGGATACGACGCATACGGCATCGACATTTCCGAGGATTTGGTCAGTAAAGCACGGGAGCTAGCCAATAATAGTTTTGGGCAGGATCTTTCGGGAAGGTTCTCAGTGGGCAATTTTCTTCACCACGATTTTGGTGATCGGACGTTCGATTTTATCCATAGCAATGACGTGCTCGAGCATATTCACTCGGACGAAGCAATCGACTTTCTTTCAAAGTGCCACAGGCTCATGCGCCCCGGCGGCATTCTGTGGTTGATTACGCCGAATCGACTCACCGGACCCGGTGATGCAACCACGCTGAGATTTCCATGGGGCACTCCGGCAATCGGACTGCACTTGAAAGAGTACACACTCGCTGAACTCTCCATTTTATTGCGTCAGGCTAATTTTAGTCAGGTGGAGTCCAGGCTTTTCGGAGCGGGTAGAGGACGCCGCCCAACGCAACCGAGAATTATTTACGCACGCCTTAAACGAGCCGCAGAGCCAGTATTGGCTGGCATTCCATTCGCTGTCCGGAAACGAATCATGGGAATTCTTGACTACTCGCTTACCATCGCGCGGGCATAAGTACCGAGATCAGCACCTACAAAGTCCGAGCATTCTTATGCATCGACAGATACAAGGGGTCACCATCATAGTGCCGACCCTGAATCGCGGCCAATACCTGATTGATACGCTTCATGATCTGCTGGCCCAGGAATATCGGCCGATCGAAATTCTTGTCGTAGATCAATCACGGGATGAGGCTCCGCCACTCCTAGAGTTGGTTCTTAGGAATGCAGACTTGATTTCGTATCACAAAGTGCAATTTCGTGGGTTACCGCTTGCGCGCAATTATGGTTGGCAACGAGCGAAATACGAAGCCGTTATTTTTGTAGATGACGATATACGGTGCGGTCCTTCGTTGGTGACCGAACATCTTCGCGGATTGACACGACCGAAAATCGGCATGGTCGCTGGCGGGGTCGACGAGAGCATCTCTTCCGAAGAAATCAGCGTGGCATCTGGACAGTTCAATTCCTGGACTGCATCCCCAGTGCGTAGTTTCGGAGCAAGGGGAGAATGCTTCGTCCAACATGTAGCAGGTTGCAATTTTTCAGTTTGGCGCTCGATCCTTCAAGCAATCGGGGGATTCGACGAAGCGCTTGCAACCGGTGCGGCGCTGTATGAAGAAACCGAACTCTGTATGCGGGTCCGGAAATGCGGCTTTGACATTTATTTCAATGGAAGCGCCCGTCTTCAGCACCTAACGGCCGGGAATGGCGGCTGCCGGGTTCCCGACTTACCAGAATACCTGGGATCGCTGGCACACAACCGCGCCATCCTGATCGGGCGTCATCTGCGATGGTTTCAAATTCCGGTTGCGTACCTCCGGCTTCTTTTGCTGTTCATTTCCTATGCGGCACACTATCACACTCTGCGTGTATTCCGGCCGGGCATTGCTGGATTACTCACAGGTATGCAAGCTGCCAAACAAGCTCCCCTGTGCGGCCGCTATACAGTTGAGGTGCGCTCGTGAGACGGCTTTGGCTGTTCTTTTTTCCCTTGCTTTTCATGCCCAATGCGGGATTCTCCCACCGAACCGACTTTGGCGTACTCGAAGTCTGCGACTACCTGATTGCCCCATTCATCGTTTTGCTGATTATGACTCCTTCAGCGAAGTATGAGCAACGGGTCGCGAAATTGAATCCGCTATTGTGGAGTTTCCTGCTTTGGGCGTTGTTGTCAACATTGTCCATTCACTTTCGATATGAGTACCTTGACGACCTTCCCATCCTCATCGGATCTTGCTTGAAATTAGCCAGGCTCGCGCTCTTCGCAATCGCGGGAGTTCTTATTGCAAAAAAGCTTGGCGATCCAAGAACACGCGGAGAATGGCTGTGGTCATTACTTGCCGCCTTGTTCATGTTCAGCATAGGCCTGCTAGCGAACAGCGGCAATCGAGATGTTCAGCCAACCGACGCGATCGAAGGATACAAATCTTACAACGCCATTATCGTTTCAGTCTCGATCCTCTGTTCTTACATTGCAGGGTTGTGGATAGACAACGCGGGCAGTCGCAGGTGGAGGCAATGCGCCAGCGTCTCCATCGCGTTCGCGATATCTTCTGTATTTATATCGAGCTCGCTTTCGAGCCATGGGCGAGGTGGATGGCTCGCCTTCGCCGCAGGTTTTGGTTACATCCTTTGGAAAAGAACACAGACCCTGAAGACGCTGGCGATCATTTTCATAGTTGGCTTGGCGTCCGTTACCGCATACGAGACTCTTCCCAATTTTCAGTCTCTTGTTGATTTGACGCTCTCGCCTTCTGACGGCACATCTCTACAGTCGGTGGACGATGGCGCGCGTTTCTCAACATGGGTCCACGAGGCCCCAAAGCTGATCAGCGCTCCTGTCCTGGGCACGGGATTTTACCATCGAGGAGGTACTTCTGGTCTGTGGGACTCAGGATCACATAACTTCTTCCTTCAAATGTTCTTAGAAACCGGCATCGTCGGGGGCATCCTCATGATGTCGGTCTTCGCGCTTACCTGGCGGCAGGCTGGGCTAAAGACGAAGAGCCTGAACAAGATCAGCGTTGCCACTCGCGCGGCCTTGATCACAGCGATCGTCGGTGGCATGAGCGGCGAATACTATTACGGTGGCGTTAGCGTCCTGGCACTCTTTGCTGTTTTTGCGATCGCGGGGGCGCTTCCCGCGGTGGAAGTAATTCTTGTGACTGACAAAATGCGCACCCGTGTCGTACGGTGGCGGCAGGTGGCCTCATGACGCCCCTGATCTCCGTTGTAATGCCGGTCTTCAATGGCAACGACACACTTCCTCTAGCGCTCGCTTCCCTCCAGGCGCAAACCTGCGACGCCTGGGAGTGCATCATCGTCGACGATGGCTCAACGGACAATCCTGAGCACGTCATTAATGCAGTCGGTGACTCCAGAATCCAATGTCATCGTCTCGACCGCAACCACGGCCGCGGCTATGCTCGCCAATATGCGCTCGAGATGGCGCTAGGTAAATACGTCGCATTTCTTGATGGCGATGATTGGCTTTATCCCGATAAGCTTCAAGCCCAGTTGGCGTTGCTCGAGACTGAGCCAGATCTTGCGATCGTAAGCACTGGCATGGCTATCGCGAACACGAGCGATCAACTCGTAGGAGTGCGATGTTCAGGTGAGAGTGCGCGGGTTATGCGCCCCCCTATGAAACATCCGGGGATGCCGCCTTTAGCATTTGCACCCTCGATGATCAGAGCTGATCTGGCCAAGCAAACTGGTTTTGACACTACATTTCCGATCGCCGAAGACGCTGACTTTCTTTTGCGGGCATTGCTGGGCAGACAATTCGCGGTTTTGCCCACGCCTTTGTATGTTTATCGTGAACAGGGTTCGACCACGCTCAATAAAGTCAGTTCGGCTCTGGACTACTGTTGCCGGATGTTCCAAAAACAACTTGATCAATATCCGCTGGATAGCGCGATTGAGATCGTCAAGGCCCGGGGAAAGCAGATGATCTATCGCTCGGCCGCGACCCTCAGGTTGTGGGATTACATGATTGCTCGCCGTTCTCGAGTTCCAAACGATGCCGACTATCAGCAATATCAACATGCGTGGCAAACGATCTCTGCTATTGCGGCTGAATATGCACTCGCGGTTTGACCATTCGGTCATCGCAACACCTAACTGAAAACGCTTATAACTCCATGACTACTGCAGTAGCTCACCAGAGAACTGTGTCGCCGGCCGGGCAAACCCTGTTGCAGTTTGCCCCGTGGCCCCATTTCGAAGGCGATGAAATCGAAGCCGTGACTTCTGTCCTACGATCGGGAAAAGTCAATTACTGGACTGGACAGGAAGGCCGGCTGTTCGAGTCGGAATTCGCCCAGTCGGTCGGCACAAAATATGCTATTTGCCTGGCCAATGGAACGGTTGCCCTGGAATTGGCATTGCAGGCTCTCGGAGTCGGACGCGGGCACGAGGTCATCACTACTTGCCGCACATTTATCGCTTCCGCCAGTTGCATTGTTATGCGCGGCGCCCGTCCAGTTTGCGTCGACGTTGACCTCGACAGCCAGAACATCACAGCAGAAACCATCCGGCGCGCAATCACTCCGCGAACCAAAGCCATCATCGCCGTGCATCTGGCTGGCTGGCCTTGTGACATGGACCCTATTCTCAAGTTGGCCGCCGAGTTCGGTCTGTACGTAATCGAAGATTGTGCGCAAGCACAGGGCGCCATGTACAAAGGGCGACCAGTCGGATCCATGGGACACGCCGCGGCCTTCTCATTCTGCCAGGACAAGATTATGACGACGGCCGGCGAAGGAGGAATGCTTACCACCAACGATCCCGCCCTTTGGGAGCGCGCGTGGAGCTTCAAAGACCACGGAAAAAGCTACGACGCCGTTCACAACCGCGAGCACGGAGAAGGCTTTCGTTGGCTCCACGAATCGTTCGGTACAAACTGGCGAATGACAGAGGTACAAGCGGCACTCGGACGAGTGGCGCTCACAAAAGTACCTCGGTGGGTAGAGACCAGGCGTCGTCACGCGAACACGATGACCGATTCTCTTGCCGGCTTGCCCGGCCTGCGAATTCCAACAGTCCCGGACAGCGTTCATCACGCGTATTACAAGTACTACGCGTTTGTGCGTCCCGAAATGTTGCAGGATGGATGGGATCGCGATGCCATCATGCGAGCGATCAAAGCGGAAGGCGTACCTTGCTTCGTCGGAAGTTGCAGCGAGATCTACCTTGAAAAGGCGTTCGTTGCGCGGCGCAAGCATCCGACTCTCCCCGTGGCCAGGTTACTTGGCGAGACCAGCCTGATGTTCTTGGTCCATCCCACACTGTCTGACGAACACATCGCGCTCACGTGTCGGACAATCGAAGATGTAATCACGAAAGCAGCTAAACGCGACACCGTCTCGGCTCGCAGTCGGGCCGCGGCGCCAACAACTCATACATAGATCATTTTTCGACCACTCCTATGTCAAAAGCATTCCGTAACACCTCCTCTATGTTTGTCAGGCAGCGGTTTTGGGCGATCACATTGTTTCATTTTCTGCTGATTGCCAGTTCGGTCGTGCTCGCGTGGTTGCTACGCTTCGACTTTCGAATTCCCTTCCCAACCCTGCTCTTTAGCTGTGTCCCAGTATTGATCTTGTTCCGAATCGCCGCTTTGGCGCGCTTCAATCTTTTGCATGGATACTGGCGTCATACTGGCGTGAGCGATGTCATTGACATCGGAAAAGCGGTCGCTCTTGGCAGCCTGGCGTTCTTCGTGACCACCCGCTACGTTTCTCGCAAGTATCAGTTCCCACTTTCGATTTACATACTCGAAGCGATTATTACGGCAGCAGGGTTAGCAGGGGCGCGTTTATGCGTAATGGCTCTCAAGAGCAAAACGCTCGTTGGTTCAGCCACGCGCCAGAAGCGTCCGATAATCATCGCAGGCGCGGGAGAGGCTGCGAGCCTTCTAATACGTGAAATGTTGAAAACTGAATTCGTCCCGGTGGCATGTCTTGATGACGACGTTTTCAAGCATGGAGCAAAGATCCATGGCGTACCAGTCGTCGGCAAGATTGACAGCGTCGCGACAATAGTCAACACCTATGGTGCGGAAGAGCTGTTCATCGCCATTCCTTCAGCCAATGGCGCCCAAATGCAGCGCATCAGCCGAATATGCGAGCAAGCCGGTGTACGTTATCGAACCGTTCCGCACCTTCATGACCTATTGATGGGCCGCGGTTCAATTTCACAATTGCGAGAGGTCAGCGTTGAGGACCTCTTGGGTCGTGATCCCGTTCAACTGGACCTGGGCCAGGTTCGCAACCAGATCGCCGGTAAGGTAGTGATGGTCACGGGTGCTGCGGGCTCGATTGGCTCAGAGCTTTGTCGTCAGGTTCTGGCCTACTGTCCCGCCAAGTTAATCGTGTTGGACCAGGCGGAAACGCCGATGTTCTACTTGCAATTGCAACTGACGAAGCTGCCCGGCGGAGATCGGGTCGTGTACGCGGTGGCGGATGTTGCCAACACTTCACGCATGCGGCGAATCATCGGTGAGGGAGCGGTCGAAATTATTTTCCATGCCGCGGCCTACAAG
>Ga0207007_1017_pt2 | contig 41651 bp, 31 predicted proteins | sample Alteio_BWMinCont_85_FD_153487 | JGI IMG/M metagenome (GOLD analysis project Ga0207007, IMG submission 153487) | Enriched cells from forest soil in Barre Woods Harvard Forest LTER site, Petersham, Massachusetts, United States -... | ecosystem: Environmental > Terrestrial > Soil > Temperate forest >...
TTCACGGACTTCACTGCCGTGGCCTATTTTGAGGCAACAAAGAAATAGGTTGGATCAAGTAAGTTCCTCGAACAGCCCCACGCCTCTAGACAAGAGTGGGGCTGTTTGCTTCCAATAGTCGGACGAGACTTCAGGCTTTGGGCAAGGAGGCATCCAACATGAGTTGTCGCCTCATGAGTCGCGCGGCGGTGGTAGCTTCGCTGATCGCATTTTGTCTGGCTTGGACGCCGGCGGGCGCGCAGAACGGAACGCCGGCGGGCAAACCGCCGTGCATCGGCTGTGCAACGGACGGCAAGACAACGCCGAGAGCGGCGGATGGACACCCGGATTTGAGCGGGTACTGGCTCAGCGAAGCCGGCAGCAATCACCTTTTTGAGAGGTCCGACGACGGGTCGCTGCTGTTCGACTTCGGCGGCGGCCCGAGGCCCGCGCCGGCCGCGGGTGCGCCTGCGTTCACCCGGCCCGCGTTGTCGGAGCCAACATATAAGCCCGAATACCTGGCCAAGGTCAACGAGATCATCAAAAACTCCGCTGGCACGACCACCGACAACGATCCCGAATACGACTGCAAGCCGCTCGGTATCCCGCGGGCCATGGCCTCCCGCGACAGTGAGTACACTAACCTCCAAATCGTGCAGACGCCGTCGCTTGTCGCCATTCTTTTCGAGGGGGCGCCGTATTCGACCTACCGCGTGATCTATATGGACGGGCGCCAGCATCCCAAGGATCTCGATTCGTCGTATCTGGGCAACACCATCGGCCACTGGGATGGAGACACGCTGGTCACGGACGTGGTGGGGCTAAACGACGAAACGTGGATGGGCGGCGGCGTCTCCGGACAGAGGTACGCCCGGATCCACAGCGATCAAGAGCACGTGGTGGAGCGCTTGACGCGGCAAGGCGACACACTGACCTACGATGCCACGGTGGACGATCCGGTCATGTTCGAGAAGCCCTGGGTGATCAGTCCCAAAGTGCTCCATCATGGCGGGCCGAGCGACGCCATTATCGAGTTGGCCTGCACCAACGAAGACAAAGGCCACATCGTCAAGCCGGCCAGGTAGGATCCATCGCGCGCGCTACTTACAGCGTCTCCGACAGGAGCCAAAACCAGAACGCGCGACGATTGCCGAATACGAGAAAGCGCCTTCACGGATGTTCGGCTTCCCGCCTGAGATAGCCTCTACCGTCATCAAGATTCTGAAAGAGATTGCGCTTTGACACCTGCTCAAGGAGTTTGCCACATTCCTATGGTCCCCGTTTATCGGGACCTGGCCGGAACCTGGGCTGAGGCTTTGCAAACCGAGGCGGTCGAGTATAGATTACTGGTTCGGCTAGGGGGCAGCCGGGAGATCCCAAGTGAAGCTCGAGCAGTAGCGATGGGCCACTTTTTTTGCTTGGCAATAAACAGATGTCGTAAGCGCTCATACTGGAGGAAAACGTGACTACAAACTTGCTAAGACTTCGCTTGCGAAGGATCTTCGTGTGCGCCGCCAGCGGAATAGTATTCGCCGCAGTCTCGGCCACCGCTTTCGCGCAGGCTCCTCAATCGGGCAGTGTGGTCATCACCGGCCCCTTGGCAAACAGAGCCCTGAGCAAAGCCGACGTCTCGCTGGATGCGGCCATGCGCATGGTCAACGCCTGCGAGCAGTTCGCAACGCAAAACAACTTCGCCGCGGTCAGTTACGTTTTGGATCCGTTCGGGAGCATTGTCTATGTGGATCGGATGGATGGGGTTCGCCCGATAGAATCCGAAGAGGCCCTGGCCAGAGCGAGGGCCGCGCTGTTCAACCGTGGCGCAAGTGGAGGAGGCGGTGGCCCCAACGCCAACGCGAACCCGAACGCCGCTATCCCAGGACAAATACGCGTGCAGATGCGCGGTGGCGAGCAACGTCCGGGAGGACTGGCCATCCTTGTGGACAATGAGTTTGTCGGCGCCATCGGCGTAGCCGGTTCCGACACCATGGATGAAGCTTGCGCGCGCGTCGCGCTGGCGTCCGTCGGAGTTGTGCTACCTGGACCTGGCGGCGCGGCTCCCGTTCAGGCGCAGCCGGTGGCAGCCGCGGACCGGCCGGGCACTCCCGCTCAAGGCAACGTAGCTCTTACTCTGTCCGGCGCCGCGGCCAAGCGAGCGGCTACCAAGACGGAAATTTCCGGCGCCGCGGCCTTCCGAATAGCGGAGGCCTGCCGGGCGTGGGGGAAGCAACACAATGACGCTACCATCGTCTACATCCTCGATCCTTCGGGAACCATTGTGCACGCCTATCGCGAAGACGGGACTCGGCCGGTGCAATTCGATTCCGCGTCCGATAAGGCAAGAACGTCCCTGCTTACGCGGATGACCACCATCGATCTGAACAACAAAGTTGGCCCTGACGTGCCCACCCAGGTGCGATACAGACTGCGCGGCCTCGATCTGGGGCCTGGAGGCATACCGATCATCGTGGACGACCAACTCATTGGGACGATCGGCGTGGCCGGTCAGGATCCCTTGGATGAGCCGTGCGCGATCGCAGGGCTTGCGGCCGTGGGAATTACACAGAAGCCGTCGGCAAACGGACCGCCGCTGCCGGCGCAGCAATCCCAAACCCAGCCGCCGCGATAACGGCGCAAGCTGTATCCCAAAATTAAAGCATTAGGGGACCGGCACCTCTATATAGCGAAACGGCGCTTCCACGTTTTTATACCAATGGAGCGTTTCGGGGGGAACGATATAGACATCACCTTTGCTGATGCGATGGGACTCGCCACCCTGGATTGCTTGGCCGCCAAACTTGTCAGGCGCCGTAGCTTTTGCCGTGCCGCCGATGACCAAGGTCGCAGCCCCGCTCACCACATACACGACGGCCGTATAGCCGGTGTGGCTACAGCCCTCCGGTTTGCACGCAGCCTTCACGGTTTCGCGGCTGTGCACATCCACGTTGGTGGTCCCTTTGCTGGAGGTGCGGCTCCATAGCGGGGCTGTGCCTCCATTGGAGAGTGCTTTGTCAAAAGCGGCGTCCAGTTTGGTGTGATCGAAGACGGTAATCACTCCGGCGGATGACTTTTCCTGTGCGATTGTTTTGGCGTGCCAGACCGCGCCGATCGCAATAACTGCCAAACCTGTCAGGACGGCCGTTCGAATATTCAACACGGTTGTCACCTCCATTTGTAATTTATGCGGAAATTCGGCCCCGTCGTCCCAGGATTGGACTGCAATCGGTGGCCGAATGTCAACTGACCCAGTTTGTCCAACGGGTGAGGGAGATGATCCCTGCGGCTTAAAGCGACATCCAATTCGGAAAAAAGAAATAGAATACCGCCGATATCACGATGAGGTAGGCAAGCACGACCAACGTCCAGCCCATGTTGTGCCGAATGACCTGGCCCTCACTGCGCACCAGTTTGCTGGTTGAAACGCCGACGCTCGCCGTCTGCGGCGCGATCGGTTTACCCACTTCCGCTCCCACGGAGTTGAAGGAGGGCAACATCAGGACCGGCAGATTCAAAAGCCTGCCGGTCAACGCTTGCACCGGTCCGAACATGGCGTTGGTCGCGGTGTTGCTGCCGGAAAGCGCGACGCCGATCCACCCGAGAATGGGCGCCAGGACCACGAAAAATACGCCGATCTTGGAGAGGCCAAAGGCCAGCGAGTTGGCCATTCCCGTAAACACGAAAATATATGCGAGCGCAAAAACGAAAAAAGCAACCAGAAGCGCGCCCCACATCTGTTTGAACGTTTTGAAAAAGACCTGCTTGATGATCTGCGCCTTCGGACGCAATAAGGCCAGGATCAACAGCCAGGAGACGAGAGTGGAAGTGCCGCCGCCAAAAGGCGCAAAGTTGAAAACGGACTGGACCGTTGCCTGCGTGACCGAAGATTTGGCCGCTACTGCGAGCCGGAACCAGCTAACCAGCGGCAAATGAGACCACGGGCCGGTCCAGGAAACCACCACGGCGATGAGCACGATGTAGGGAAGCCATACGAACAGCGCCTCTCGCGGCGAATTCAGATCGGAAGAGTTTGACGCCGGCGAAGTCTCCACGCGCGCCGGCGGCGCGCCTCCAAACTCGCGAATCGTTTTCGGACGCCAGACCTTCACGAATAGAAAGAGAACCCAGAAAGAAACCATCGCTCCGCTCAGATCGGGCAGATAGGGACCTAGGTAATGGGCCACCGGCCATTGGCCGGCAATATAGGACAACGATCCCACGATCGCCAGCGGCCAGGCTTCGATCATTCCGTCCCAACCGCTCACCAGATAGATCAGCACCCACGGAGGCAGGAGCGCCAGAACCGCAACAATGCTTCCGATCGAAGCGGAGAGCGCCAGCAACGGCAGTCCGGTCACGGCGGCCAGGCCGATGATCGGGGCCCCCAGCGCGCCGTAGGAAACGGGCGCATTGTTGGCCAGCGCGGCGACCCGGATGGCGTCCAAATCCGCGATTCCCAACCCCACCAAAATGGGAACCACAACCGCCCACGGATAACCAAATCCCACCAATCCTTCCAGGAGGGCGCCGAAAGCCCATGCCAGCATGATGGTTTGGATCCGGATATCGGCGGTGGCGTGGTGGACCATCCAGCTCTTGAATCGTTCAAACACGCCGGTGAGCACAAGGGTATTAAATATGATCAGACCCCAGAACGTGATCCAGTCGATGTTCCAGAATCCCGTGAGCCCGCCGTATAGGTAAGACTTCAGCGTGTTCCCGAAGGGAGCGTGCCATACCAACACTCCCAGGGGGATCGTAATTGCCCCCACGATGATGGTGGCGAGCCAGGCAGTCATGCGGAGAATGGCGAGCATGTAAAGCAAGGCGATCAGCGGTATCAAGGCGATGAATACCGTAAGCCACAGGTTCCCTGCCGGATTGAGTGTCTGTTGGAACATACCTTTTGGTCGTCGACCTACGGCTCCGCCATTCCTAATAGGATAGAACAGGATGCCGCGTAAAATGCGTTCATCTTGGAGCCTGGCGGAAAGATCGTCAAACGTTTTCTGAAGGCTAGGCCTATGCGCGTCCGGCAGGCCTCATCACAATCCCGCCTTCGCCCTATTGCGGACCACCCGCTGGAGGTGCGGCGGCGGGTTTCACGCCAGCGGCGGCCTGCCGCAATTCCTGGATTGCCGACGCGCTGATTTCATAAAGGCCTGGCTCGCCGTCGCGCTTGGCCACGTAGCCGGCCCCGTTCTTGGAGATGAGCACTTTTTCGATGCGCTTGCCGTCGGCCGCGGTAACGGCGATGTCGATCACCGGCGTGGTGAAACCGGAGTTCACCGGTTTCTCGGCGGAAAGATTACGGATCTTATCAGCGAATACCAGGGTGCTGACCAGATCTACCTTCGTGCCGTTGGATGACCAGTCTTGGCCAACGCGCGTGAAGGAATACTTCGTCGAGCCGTCGTGCATCTCCACCTTGCTGGGAGTTTGCAGGCCGAAATCGAAAATCTTCTTGTTGCGGAAGTCGTCGAGGCCCTTATCCAGGGCCTTCCCGAGGTCGCTGGGAACTTTGTACACGCCGTCGACGACGCTGGATTTCGCATAGTAGTCGTCTTTGTTCTTGCGGATCTCAAGCTGCTGCATTCCCGCCGGCACGGTCACCGCGACGCTGGCGACGGCGGCGCCGGAAGAGAATGTCGCGGCGGTCTTGCTATCTCCGCCGGGCTGGCTGGGGTCGAATTTGGCGCCCTCCAATTGGCGGACCAGGTCGTCCACGCGCATGGGGTCGGCGCGCACCGCGAGGGGCTTGTCGATCTGCCAGGCGTCCTGATTGCGCACAAATACGATGTCTTGTTTGCGGGCGGTAAACTCGATGCGGCTGATGGTGTCCGCGGTGACGCGCAGCAAACGGGTGTCGCGCAGGTCGGCGGGGCCCTTGGCAAGGCTGGTCTTCACGCCGCCCGAAACGGTAAACACGCGCGGGTCGCCTGCCAGTGCGGCATAGGCCCCGCCGCCAAGCGGCATATCGTCTCCGATCAAAAGCTTCTGCGTCTTGTTGCCCTTCTCAGTGATTTCCAGTTCCATGGCGGGATCGCTCAGGCCAAAGGGCTTGAGGTCGGCGGCCTTATCCTCGACGATGCGCTCGGCGCTGAGGGGCGACAAAGCGCCGGCGAGGGCTCCCGCGGCGTCCTGGTCGGCGTCAAGAATCTTAGGCGTGGCAATCTGCCACTGGCCCGAGGAGGCTTTGGCCAGCACAACGTCGTCCTGGCCCTTTTTCTTGATTTTGATGGCGGTGATATCGTCGGGACCCAGAGCCAGGATTTTCGGCGACGCGGTAGCGGAGTCGCCACCTTCAGCAGGCTTGCGATGATTGGACCAGTACAGGACTCCGGAAAGCGCCGCCAACACGGCGGCAGCGAGGATCAAACCGCGAAATTTCATCTAGCCTCTCCCCATGGGATTTCAGCCGGCAGCGGCTCATCTCCTCCGCCACCACACGGCGGCGCCGGTGAGAACGATGGCCAGCGGCAACAGAAATTGGCTCCACAGGCGCACTAGGCTCAACTGGGCAGTGGTCATGGTGACGTGGCGATCGTCCTGGTCTTTCGGGCGGATGGAGATCAAGTCTTCATCGGCGGAGAGCCAGTTCACGGTGTTCACGGCCAGGTCGGGATTGCCGTTGAAATTGATGAAGGAGTTGGCCACCCACGTCGAGCCGCCGAAGACCACAAAACGCCCTTGCGAGTCGGGCTTGCCGGTGTCGTAGGTTCCCGCGGCGGCCAGGATCACCGGTCCCTTCTTGTTCCGGGGATCATTGGTTTTCACCGACGCGGAATGCAGGTCGGGGGTCGCCAGGCTGCTGTCGGATGAACTGAAGAGCTTGTTGACGGTGGTCTTGCCGGTGTTATCGACGGCCATCGATCGCGTCATGGGAAAGCCCGTGGCCTTGCCCTTCATTTCGTCAACGATGGCATGAGTTTCGTAGCTGGTGACCAGGGGCACCTGCGGGCCCAGGCCGGCGAGCTGGCCGACAGGATTGAGGTCCAGGACCATATCCTTATTCAGCGTGACGCCCCAGCCCGCCACCATCGCGGCGAGCGCGTCGTTATTGGAGACGTTGGTCTGGCCCACCTGAAGAGGGGGATCCAGCAGAATCAATGCGTGGCCGCCATTTTCAACGTATTTCTTGATCGCGTCGACCTCCGGCTGCACGTAGTCTTTTGTGGGACCGGCAATCGCGACGGCCGTGCATTCCGCGGGAACCTCCGCCTTTTCCAGCAAGCCGATCGATTTTGTGGCGTAGTTGTCTTTGGCGACCAGGTCCTTGAAGCTGGAAATGCCGGCGCGGTCGGTGTCGTCGATCTGGCGTTCGCCGTTGCCGGTGACGAAACAGACCGTGCGGACAGTGCTTTTCAGGTCGCGGATGAAGGCGCCGGTGATGCCTTCTTCGGTTACGGCCGTGGCGTTTTCCTTTTTCGCGCCGATCTGGACGATGGCGGTGCCGTAGTTGGTTATGCCGGCGTCACGCGCGAGCAGCGGCGTCTTGTCGGGATCGACGTAAACAACGTGAATCTTGGTGGAGAGGTTGGCGTAGCGGTCGAGCAGGTCCTTGGCCTGATCGAAACGCGTGGAACTGTCGTAATAGGTGATGGTGGCATCTTGTTTCAATCCCTTTGCAATCTTCGCGGTCTGATCGGAAAGGGTGTAACGTTTGTTGGCTGTGGTGTCGTAGGTCTTGTTGTAACGGTTGGCGAGCACGTTGGCCACCGACGCCACGGCGACGATCACCACGATGTAGATACTCACGTAGGCCACGTATTTTGTCTGTCTGGCTTTGAGCCACCGTTGAGTCATTTACGATCTCCAGCGCAACGATTCCAGGGATTGCGAGGTGAAGAACAGGCCCAGGAAAATCAGCGTCAAATAATAGATGACGTCCTTGGAGTCCAGCACCCCTTTGGAAAAAGAGTCGAAGTGAGTGACCACCGACATGTACGAAAGAACCTGCGCCCAGGCCGCGACTTCGTATCCGCCCACCCACGCAAAAATCCAGAGCATCAAACAGGCCGCAAACGTTGCCGCGCCGGCGATGATCTGGTTGCGCGTTAGCGTGGAGATGAATGTGCCCACGGCCAGCAGCCCGCCAGCCTGAAGCAACAGTCCCAGATAGGCGACGGCGATCGGCTTCCAATCGGGGTTGCCGAAGCGAAACAGGAAAGCCAGGTTCACGCCGGAAAATACCAGCATGCACGCGTAGAGCGCCATGGCCGCGAGCCACTTTCCCATGACCACCTCAATGTCGCGGATGGGCGAAGTCGCCAGGAGTTCGATGGTGCCGGTGCGCTTCTCCTCGGCAAACAAGCGCATGGTGATCATGGGAATGAAGAACAGCCCGACCACGCTGATATTCCCGAGCAACGGCCGGATGAGCTGTTCGTTGATGTTCATGGGCATGGGTTCGCCGCGCAACTGCGCCTGCAGCGCGGAGAATACCAGGTAGGCCAGGGCGTTCCAGAAAAAGAACCCGAAAATCACGGCAAACATCGTCAACAGCCCGTACGCTACCGGAGAAACGAAATAGCCGTGCAGCTCCTTGCGCAAGATAATCCACGTATTCTTCATTGGCCCTCGCCTCCTGCGGCGTTTTCCTGAACGGGCTCGGGGCCCTCCTCCTGCGTGAGCTCCAGAAATATTTCTTCCAACCGCATGGCGGGGCGAAGCTCGTTGAGGTCCCATCCAGATTCCACGATGGCCCGGGCCAGATCGCCGCGAATGGAGCTTTCTTTCTGGCTGTGGATCTCAAAGAGGGCGCGATTCTGGAGGTCTTCCTTAAGATGCACGCGGCTCACGCCGGAAACCTGCTCCAGCCGCCGCTGGACTGCGGCCGACTCGAGGCTGCCGTTGCGGCCGGCGACTTCGACCAGCACGGATTCGCCGCTGCGGGCGTGATCCTGCAGGTTGCGCACGGAGTCGGTGGCCACCAGCTTGCCCCTTTTGATGATGATGACCTGTTCGCAGGTCTGCTCGACTTCCGAAAGGATGTGCGTGCTCAGGATGATGGTGTGATCTCCGGCCAGGCCCTTGATCAGGTCGCGCGTCTCGTTGATCTGCTTGGGGTCGAGACCGGCGGTGGGCTCGTCGAGGATCAGCACCTCGGGGTTGTGAATGATGGCCTGTGCCAGGCCGACGCGCTGGCGGTAGCCCTTCGACAGCTTGCCTAGGAGCTTGTTCTTCACGTCCATGACATGGCAGCGCTCGCAGACGGCGTCGACCCTCGTGCCCAAATCGGCGCGCGGGAGCCCTTTGAGCCTGCCGACGAAAGTCAGGTATTCCTTGGCGGTCATTTCCATGTACAGCGGGGGAGTCTCCGGAAGATAACCGATGCGTTTCTTGACTTCCTGTGGATCTTCGAGCACGTCAAAGCCCGCCACGGTGGCGGTGCCCGACGTGGGGGGCAAAAAACACGTCAGGATGCGCATGGTGGTGGTCTTGCCGGCCCCGTTGGGCCCCAGGAAGCCGACGATCTGTCCCTTGGCTACCTCAAAGGAGATATCGTCGACGGCGGTGTTATGCGCGTATCTTTTGGTCAGTCCTTTGACAGTTATCATGGCCTTTCATCGAAATAAGTAAGCAGATTTACAAATGCCTCCGTATACCCATTTAGACTTAGACGCCGGAATATTAAAAAAGCAGGGGCATCGCTGTCAATTGGGTAAGCCGCCAGGTCTGACCCAAACAGGCGGGCCTCCTTGCACGGCGCCTCCCAACTCCCAGACGCTGGAGGCGGGTGATAAGTTTCATGGGAAAAAGCAGCGTCGGCCCGGCCGCCGCCTATCCCCAACCTCAGTCGCCAGTGGATTTGGCCGCGGCTTGACGTCCCGCTGCCATCATCTGGCGCACCACGGCAATGTGCCCCGGCGCGCGGCGTTCCTGCCACTCCTCCATTCGCTGGATCACTTGCTCGAGGTTCCTGTACATATGCGGATTCTTGAACATCGTCCGGGCCGTCGCCGCAATGTCGCGAATGCGGTCCCACACGATCCAGGCTTCGCCGGAGCTTTCAAAAAACAGCTCGTCGTCGATGAGCCCGCGGTTCACCAGGCCGGCGACCATGTCCCAATAACTGATCACCATCCGGATATTGGCATCCTCCACGCTTCCGGGGGGATAGGTCTTGGCCCTGTCTTCAGGTGTTTTGGGTGCGTCGAATTTTGCGATGAACCACGCGCGCGCTTCGCGCAGCCGGGGCTCGCGCCTCAGTTCGTATATTCGCAACAACAGATTGGCTTGCTCATGCGTTACCTGTCCCATCTGGTTTTCTCCCCCGTAGTATGAATTGCCAAACATTGGCAAGATATTGACGATTTCAAGTCGAACTTTGCGCTGGCGGCCCGGCACCCGGCTCGGCGCCGACCTGTTGAACGCGCTGCACTCCGCCCAACTGAATGCCGCGCTGTCTCAGTTGAATCTGAATGCGCCGGCGGAGTTCGCGGGCCACGTCATCCTGCCGGGTGGGCGCCGTGCGCGCTTGGATTCGCAAGGTGGCGCCGGCCGGAGCCAGCGATTCCACTCCCAATACCCGCGGGCCATCCACCAGCATGGGAGACCACGCCGCGTCTGTACGTAACTCGCCAGCCACTGCTTCCAGAGCGGAAAGCGCGTTGTCCAGCGGTTGATCGGCTGCTACCGTGATGTCCAGAAAGAGCTGTCCCCAGTCCCGGCTCAAGTTGGCGGTTTTGCCGACCTCGCCATTGGGAATCGAGACTACCGCCCCCTGCGCGTCGCGAATCACCGTGCGCCGCAGCGTCAGGTGCTCGACGCGCCCCACGGCATCGCCAATCTTTACCAGGTCTCCCACCACGTATTGGTCCTCGAAGACGATCAGGAATCCGTTGATGAAATCGCGCACCAGATATTGCGCGCCGAAGCCCAACGCCAGGCTGGCCAGCCCCGCCGCCGCGGCCACGGGAGTAATGTTGAAGCCGAACTCCGGCAGCGCCATCAACGCCGAGACGATCACGATGATGATCGTGCCCCCGCTGTAGAGCACGCCCGCCAGCGTCTGGGTATGCTGTTCGCGCATGCGCGCCACCCGGCCCGTGGCTTCTTCTCCCGCCACGGTCACCAGCCGGCGCGTCAGGCTGCGCAGTAAGCGATTCAGGACCAGCGCCACCAGCACAATCACCAGCAGCCGGACACCGTGCGCCACCGCAAATTCGGTCCATCGGAACATAGAGTTGGTCATAATAGCGAGGCGGCATAATATAACATTGATACGGCCGCCGGGCAGGCTGTAGGCATCCCAATAGGTAGAAATTCCGGCGGAGCAGGGAGGGTGCTATGACTCCATCGCGCAGAGCTTTTCTCGGTCTCGCAACCGCTTGGGCAGCGGCGGCTGCGATTGGCGCTGCGGCGCGGCCGCGACAGAACGGCAACGCCTCCAGCCCCGATCCTACGTCCAGCGATCCCTTCGAGGATTCGGGGCCTGCTGACACCAAGTTCAACCCGCGGCAGATGCTGGAAGCCAACCAGAAGGGCATCAAGAAGGATGTGGCGCGGCTGACGGAGATCGTCCAGGATTTGCAGAAGCAGTTGGATGATAAGAACCCCAAGGACATCCTCTCGCTCGACGTCCTCCGCCAAACCGACGAGATCGAACGGCTCGCCAAGCACATCCGCACGCTGGTCCGCGGATGAGGTCAATAGGTCGCCTTGTTCTTGTTCCCGATCCGGGAGTGCAGGTCGGGTTCGGTCTTACTTTGGGACACTTGCTAGCGTATGACCCAGGTCCGGCATGGCCCATAACTGCTGTGTTTGTGCCTCGTTAGTTGCTCTGGGGAGATACGTTCCCAACTGGTAATCGGCATGCAAGCGCCCCAATGTGGGCGCTTTCCCTACAACGAGCCTTACGAAGCGCCATTTGCTTCTAATTGACGACGATCCCTGTCACGCCAGTGCTCTTGAACAAGCCTTGACCGCAGCGGGCGATGACCCGTCAAATTTCGAATGGGTCAGAACACTCTCCAGCGGCCTCCAAAGAGCCAGCCACAAAGAAGTATGGGCAATCTTCCTCAATCTCTTCTTGCCAGACAGCAGCGGTGTCGACACATTGAATAGGCTCCTTATGGTCGCTCCCAGCACTCCAATGGTAGTTCTCGGCGGCGTAGAGGATGAAGAGATTTGTAAAGCAGCAATGCTGCTGGGAGCCCGGGACTATCTCTTGGAGGATCACCTCGACAGTTACTCGCTTACACGAGCTTTACGCCACATCGTCGAACGTGAAAGTGCGCAACATGCGCTGTTCATGGAGAAGGAGCGTGCCGAGGTCACCCTGAACTCAATCGGCGACGCCGTACTGAGCACCGATACCTTTGGCAACGTGACTTACATGAATGTTATTGCGGAACGCATGACCGGATGGTCCAGGAAAGAGGCCGTCGGTCATTCGTTCACCGAGGTTTTTCAAATCATCGACGGCGTTACGCATAAGCCCTCGCGCAATCCCTTGGAGTTGGCTGTTCAGCTCAATAAGGCCGTGGGGCTGAGCGCGAACTGTATTCTGGTTCGACGCGACGGGTATGAAGCCGCAATCGAGGACTCCGCCGCTCCGATCCACGACCGGGATGGCCGGATCACCGGGGCGGTGATCGTTTTTCATGACGTGAGCATGGCCCGGGCGGTGGTGCTGGAAATGTCGCATTTGGCCCAGCATGACAGTCTCACCGACTTGCCCAATCGACTGTTGCTGAAGGACCGGCTGACCCAGGCTATTTCTCTGGCCCGTCGCAATCACAATCAACTCGCAGTGTTATTCTTGGATTTGGATGGCTTCAAGCGCATCAACGACTCCCTCGGACATGCCATTGGCGACAGACTCCTGCAATCCGTAGCAGTTCGTTTATCCGCCAGTGTCCGCAAATCGGACACCGTATGCCGCCTGGGCGGCGACGAATTTGTGATCCTGCTTTCGGAAGTCTCCCACGCAGCCGATGCGGCCATTAGCGCCGCAAAGATCATCACCGAGCTTAAAAAGGTGCACAGTATTGGCGAACACCGCCTCCGCATTACCGTAAGCATCGGCCTGAGCACATACCCCGACGACGGAGAAGATGCCGAGACGTTGATCAAAAATGCCGACACCGCCATGTATCATGCCAAGGAATATGGACGCGACAATTTCCGCTTCTTCAGCCCGGACATGAGTCTTGGCGCCGTCGAGCGTCAAACCTTGGAGGGTCAGTTGCGATACGCCCTGGAGCGCAAGGAGTTGTTATTGCATTACCAGCCCAAGGTAAATCTCAAGACCGGAGCCATCACCAGTATCGAGGCCCTCGTGCGCTGGCAACATCCGGAGCGTGGATTGCTTCTCCCGGGGCAATTCCTGACCATCGCTGAAGACAGCGGCATGATTGTGGCCATCGACCAGTGGGTATTGCGCGAGGCATGCAGGCAAACGCGGGAATGGCTTGATGCCGGCCTGCAAGCTGTTCCCGTGGCGGTCAACATCTCCTCGCTGGAATTTCGCAGCGAGCAGTTTATCGAAGGTGTTCAAGTTGCCCTGAAGAAGAGCCGGTTGGACCCCGGGTATCTCGAACTGGAATTAACCGAAACCGTTCTGATGCGCCATGCGGAGTCCACCACCTACGCGCTCGAGAAACTCAAGGCGCTCGGTGTGCGCCTGGCCGTCGATGACTTTGGCACCGGCTATTCCAGTCTCAGCTATTTGACGCGGTTTCCCATTGACTCTCTGAAGCTGGACCAGTCGTTCGTGCACGATATGATTGCCAACAAAGATGACGCCATCGTCGTCAACGCGGTCATCACCATGGGCAAGAGCCTCAAGCACAGGGTCATCGCGGAGGGTGTGGAAACCCGTGAGCAGCTGGCATTTCTTCATGCCCACGGTTGCGATGAGGGGCAAGGGTACTATTTCAGCCGGCCCGTTGCCGCCCATCTGGTCGCGAAGCTGCTCGAAACGGGTATAGCAGCGATTCTCTTGAATTGACGGCGCGCTTCTTTCCTCCCGGACTTGGCGAAGCCCGCACTACTGCTTCGGCGCAGTCGCCGGGGTGCCCGAAAAAGTCGCGGGCCCCTTCTCTTCAAATTCGATATCGAACGGCTGCGACGCCGGCTCCGGCAGCAATAACGTAATGTGCCGCTCGATGGCGCTGCTCATGTTGTTGTTGGTGTGCACCACCCCTGTGGGGAGAATCACGATGTCGTTCTTTTTGGCCTTGGGGTTATCAAGGCCGTACATGACCGTGGTCTCGCCGGTAATCATGAAATACACCTGCTCGAACTTGTGCACATGCGGCTTGGGGCCGCCGGAGCCTGGTGAGGTGCTGTCCAATGCGATGGTGATCGGGCTGCCCATGGCCCGGTTGGTGTAACTCACCCGATTCAGCCCGGGTTTCAGATCCGCGACCGCGGGTATTTTGACCTCGCGAATGAGCTTGGCGGCATTCTCGATTTTGCGCGGCTGCGCCGGCTTCAGCATCGACATCAGGTTGCGCGAGAGGTCCTTGCTGGGATTCGCCGACGTGATCACTTCCAGGTGCGACTCCGGCTCCGCGTCGGCGTTCCAGACTTCGTGTGGCGTGTTGGCGGGGATGACCACGCCGGTCAACGGTCCGGCGACAAACTTGTCGGTCCCGATCTGCACGTTCAACTTGCCCGAGACCACGACATAGAAGTCGTCCACCGGCAGGGTGAACAGAGCCGGTCCGTGCGCCCCCGACGGCATCTTTGTATAGATGAGGTAGGCGTTATCCGAGCCATTGGTTGGCCCACCCAGGATCTCGCTGACGGCCGTCTTGCCCGACGGCGCGGACGCATCCGCGGTACGAATGGGGCCGCGTGTCTCATTCAGGTGCAGCGTCCAATCGAGCTTGCCCGAGCCCGTTTGGGCAGCGCCGGTTTGGGCAGAGAAGATTATCGCCAAAGAGGCCACTGCCATCACAACAACAAACACTCCCGCCCCCAAAGGCTTCATTCGCGTTTTCATCTTTCCTCCTGCGAGTCTCGCTGGATTTGGCCGCTTAAGATGGGCATATGCTACACCGAACCACAGCATTGGATAGCAGAATAATGCAATAAACTGGCGCGGCTGGGGAGACTCGAACTCCCGACCTCGTGCTTCGGAGGCACGCGCTCTATCCAACTGAGCTACAGCCGCATGCTTTCCTTTATATCACGCGCCCCCGATTGTGCGCATTTTTCGTGTCGCTGTCCCCACAAGCCTTTCCTGCCAGGGACCCGCCAAACACATCGCCACAACCGAATCCACCGCAAAAGCGATGTTAAATCGGCGTTAAGAAGTTTTTACCGCGATTTTACATAGCTTGGGCTGCCCACCGGACGTATAATCCACTTGGATTTTGGGGTCAGCAGCGTCCAATGATTTTCTAATGTCTGAACGGGAGGCACGAAATATGAAGCGAAGTTATGGTTTGTTGATGGCGGCCGGATTGCTCCTCGGAGCGGCGCTACCGCTTTTCGCGCATCACTCCATCTCGGCGGAATTCGATCCGAGCAAAGAGTGGTCGGTGACGGGCGTGCTCAGCAGGATTGATTGGATCAACCCGCATACCGCGACCTGGGTTGACGTGAAGGATTCCACCGGCAAAATCGAGTCGTGGGGATGCGAAGGCAATCCTCCGGCAACGTGGCACCGCGCCGGCTTGAAGAAGGAAGACTGGAAGCTCGGCGAGCAGGTGACCATGACCTGCGCGGCAGCCAAGGACGGGTCCCAGCGTTGGGGCTTCATCAAGATGCTCAAGTACAAGTCCGACGGCCGCGTGATGGTGTTCCGAATCGGCGGCGAGTAAGACCTCCGCTTCCGAAGAACCTGATGATAGAGACCGCGTGGCGGGGTTAATCCCCCGCCACGCGGTTTGTTTTTGTGGCACTGGCCGGACGTTGGATATGGTAATGTTTCGCGGTGCTGACCGAACGCGGCCGGGAATCACGTTCGCATAGGAGAGACCGATGAAGGTGAAATGGATGGCGCTGTTGGGACTGGCATTATTGGCTCTTCAGGCGAACGCCCAGGATCCCGCGGCTCTGAAGACGCAGAAGGAGAAACAGAGCTATGGCGTCGGCGTGCAATTTGGGATCATTCTCAAGACCCAGGGAATCGACGTCGATTCCGATCTGCTGATCAAGGGCATGAAAGACGCGCTCGCAGGCAGCAAGCTGCTCATGACCGATGACGAACTGCGCACCACGCTGAACGCCCTGCAACAGGAAGTGACCCAGAAACAGGAACAGGCCAAGGCTGCCGAGGCGGACACCAACAAAAAGGCCGGGGAAACCTTCCTGGCGGAGAACAAAAAGAAAGATGGAGTGGTGACGCTGCCGAGCGGATTGCAGTACAAGGTCATCAAGGCGGCTACGGGCAAGAAACCGACCGAAGACGACACCATCATCTGCCAGTATCGCGGAACGCTCCTTAACGGCACGGAGTTCGACAGTTCCTACGCCTCCGGGAGCCCCGCCACTTTTCTGGTCAAAGGGCTCATTCCCGGTTTTCGCGAGGCTCTTGAGCAGATGCCGGTTGGGGCTACGTGGCAGTTCTTCATCCCTGCCGATCTGGCCTATGGAGAGAACGGCGCGGGCGACGCCGTCGGCCCCAACGCCACGCTCATCTTCCAGGTCGAGTTGCTCAGCATCCAGGACAAACCTGCCAAGAGTAATCCCTGAACTGTTGCCGGCCCCGTAGCGAAAGGAAGTATCGCAAAAAGAATATCGCAACGAGAATTAGCGCGGTTGCAAGCGGGTTTCTCTTAAGCCTGTCTTAATGTGCTCTTCTGTAACCTGCTTACCGCGAGGCTGTTTAGGCCGTGTGCGGATGATGTTTCAAACCAGCCATCGCGAGACAGTCCGAAATCAATTTCATGAATAAGCGAGCCTCAGGAGACCCATCATGTCCAAAGCAAAAGTCTTAGGATTGTTCTGCTCGGCGTGTTTGGCCGCGTCGTGCCTGCTTCTTTCCTCCATCGGAATCCATGCCGCGCCGCAAGGCTCGGGATCGAGTTATCATCTGGTGAAGAAAGTTACGCTGGGCGGCGTGGGAGGCTGGGACTACCTCAACGCCGATCCGGTCTCGCATCGCGTATTCCTCTCCCGCGGCACGCACGTCATGGTGGTGGATCCCGACGGCAAGGTGGTCGGCGACATTCCCAATTTGATGGGCACCCACGGCGCCGCGATCGTCAACGAGTTTGGCCACGGATTCACCAGCAACGGCGGCTCGAACTCCGTAACCATGTTCGATTTGAAGACCCTGGCGACCATCAGCGATATCAAAATGCCCGACGCCATGGGCCCCGACGGCTACATTTACGACCCGTCGTCGAAGCGCGTCTTCACCTTCAACGGCCGCAGCAATAATGCTACCGCCGTGAACGCCAAGTCCGGAGAGGCCGTCACGGGCAACGTGCCGCTGGGTGGCAAGCCCGAAGCTGCGGCAGCCGACGGCGCCGGCCACATCTTCGTCAACGTCGAGGATCTGAACCAGATCGTGGGGTTCGACACCAAAACGCTCAAAGTGCTCAATACCTGGCCCACTGCTCCATGCACCGCGCCGGGCGGGCTGGCCATCGATATGGCTCATAAGCGCCTCTTCATTGGCTGCCACAACAACATGATGGCGGTGATGGATTTCACCAGCGGGAAAGTCGTTGCTACCATACCGATAGGAACAGGCGTGGACGCCACCACCTTCGATCCCGGCACTGGCTTGGCATTCTCCTCCTGCGGCGACGGTACCATCACTGCGGCCCATGAGGACTCGCCCGACGAATACACTGTGGTGGATACCATCAAGACGGAGCAGGGCGCGCGCACCATGGCCCTGGACACCTCCAATCACAATATTTACACCGTCACCGCACAGTTCGGCCCCCCGCCGGCGCCGACTGCCGAGAATCCCCGGCCGCGCCCGGTTGCCGTGCCCGATACATTCACGCTGTTGATCTACGGCCGTTAGGAATTCCCAGAGAGGATCGCTCAACATTCCCATGACACGGATCATTCGGCGTGAACTTTGTCTGATCGTTCTGGTGCTGCTCGGTTCGGCCGGCGCCATGGCGCAGAACCGCGCCCGCCCCGTGCCGGTCACCGGAACGGTCCTCGATCCCAGCGGCTCTTTTGTTTTTGAAGCCACGGTCACGCTCAAGCAGACCTCCGGCAAAGCGGTTTCCTCCGCCAAGACCGACGCCATGGGCAGATTTCGCTTTGCCGCCGTTTCCGAGGGCAGTTATTCCATCGAGGTGCAGCACCAGGGCTTTGACCTCTCGGTCACACCGCTCGACGTAAACGCCCAGCCGCCCGCGCCGCTGGCCATTTCCTTATCTTTGTCCCAGTTGCTTACGGAAGTCTCCGTTAATGGCGAAGCCACGGAGGAAATCTCCACCGAAGCCTCGCAAAACCGCGACTCCGCCTCAGCCGACGAGAACATGCTCGACAAGCTGCCGGTCTTCGATCAGGATTACGTGGCCACTCTATCGGCGTTCCTCGACTCCGCATCCATCGGCACCGGCGGGCCGCAGTTGATGGTCAATGGCGTCGAGGCCACCACCATTCCCGTTTCCGCTTCGGCCATCCAGGAAGTGCGCATCAACCAGAATCCCTACTCGGCGGAAATTGCGCGCCCCGGCCGCGGGACCATCGAGATCATCACCAAAGAGGGCACCTCCGAATACCACGGAACCTTTAACTTCATCTTCCGCGATTCCACGCTCAACGCGCGTGACGCCTTCGCACTGGTGCGCGCCCCCGAGCAGCGGCGCATCTTTGAGGGCGCCCTAAGCGGCCCTATTTTTCACAGCAAGACCACGTCGTTCCTTCTTTCCGGCCACCGCCAGGAGGAGGACCTGCAATCCGTCATCCATGCCATCGGCCCCGATGGTCCCGTCGATGAAAACTCGCCCAGTCCCAAACGCGACACGCAAATTTCCCTCCGCATCGGCCATCAATTCAGCGCCAACCACAGCATCTATTTTCAAGGCAATGAGTGGGAGTATCCCAGCTACAACCAGGGCATCGGCGGCTTCGTCCTGCCGGTAGCCGCCACCAATTTCAAGCAATGGGAACGTGAGATGGTCTTCGGCGATCGCTGGACCCCCTCGGCCAAGTGGGCCCTGCAGTTCCAAATCCTGTTCGGCGCCGAACACCATGCCACCACCAGCGTAAATCCTGGCCAAAAGATCGTGGTTCCCGATTCGTACACTACGGGTGGCGCGCAGATCAACCGCTTGGATATTGAACGTCATTTCACGCTTAACGAGATTGTCAGCCGCGCGTCCGGGAAACACTTCATTAAGTTCGGCTTGAACATCCCCGATTTCAGCCACCGCGGAATCTACAATCAAAACAATACTGGCGGCACCTTTATCTACTCAACCGTCGCCGATCTCAAAGCCAATAATCCCGCCACCTTCAAGGAGCAGCAAGGTCCGGGAGTGGCCTTGTATACCCAGAAAGAATTTGGGCTATTCGTCCAAGACGATTATCGCTTGCGCCCCAACTTCTCCCTTTCCCTCGGCCTCCGCTACAACTGGCAAAACTACCTTTCCGACTACTCTCAGTTCGCCCCCAGGATCGCCTTCGCTTTTTCTCCTGGCAGGCACCCCAAGACCGTGCTCCGCGGCGGCGCTGGCGTTTTCTACGACCGCACCGGCGCGAATCCCATCGGGGACGTGTATCTCTACAACGGACTTGAGCTAAAGAGCTATACCATCTCTAATCCCGGCCCGAATCCCGGCCCGCTCACCGCTGCGTCGCCTGTGGACGTCGTGCGGTTTGATCCCGCGATTCACGAACCCTACACCATTCAATACAGCTTCACCCTCGAACGGCAGCTCGCCAAGCGCACCACTCTTGCCATCACTTACTACGGGGCGGTGGGAATCGACCTCTTCCGCTCGCGCGACATCAATGCGCCCTTGGTGCCTGGCACCACGGTTACTCGTGACACGTCCTTCGGAGTCATCCGCAACATCGAATCCTCCGGCCGGCAGCTCAGCGATTCCCTGGAGATCACCCTGCGCGGGCAGATGACGCGTCGTTTCACCGGCCTGATCCAATACACCTTGAGCCGCACCGACAACAATACCGGAGGGGTCAATTGGTTTCCCGCCAATCAGTACGATCTGTCCGGGGAGTGGTCGCGCGCGGATTTCGATCAGCGAAACCGCCTGAATCTTCTGGAGAGTTTCAATGCCGGGAAATCCTTCACTTTGGGCGTGGGTCTGTCCCTGGCCACCGGCAAGCCTTACTCGGAGACTACCGGAACCGATTACTTCGGCACCGGCCTTTTTAACGCCCGCCCCACTGGCGTCCCTCGCAACAGCCTGCAAGGTCCGGGCTATGCCGACCTCGATCTGCGCCTGTCGCGCGACTTTTTCCTGAATAAAGAGAAGAAAGACAAGGGCCGGGTAATCACCGCGGCCCTCGATGCCTTCAACGTGACCAACCGCGTGAACTACCCCACCTACGTCGGCAACCTGAGTTCTTCGTTCTTCGGCCAGGCCGTCACCGACCTCCCCACGCGCCGTCTGCAGTTGACTGCCCGCTTCAAGTTCTGAGTATCCCTCCGCTCACGCCTCGATCTTGATCACTGCGGCCCCGCGAATGGCGTCATTCTTAAGTTTGCCGAGCGCTTGATTGATTTCTCGCAGTCCGAAGATCTCCACTTGATTTTTGATCGGGATTTCCGCCGCCACGCGCAGGAAGTCCGCGCCATCCTGGCGCGTGTTGTTGGCCACGCTGCGCAGCACCCGCTCTTCGTAAAGCAGCCCGTAATCGAGCGCCGGAATCGGACTCATGTGAATCCCTCCCAGCGCCAGCGTCCCGCCCTTGCGCAGCGCCTTGAGCGCCGCGGGAACGATCTCCCCCGCCGGCGCAAAAAGTATCGCGGCATCGAGCTTTGCCGGAGGTTCGGCCACCGTGCCGCCGGCCCACACCGCGCCCAGCTCCATGGCCAGCTTCTGGTGCCGCGCGTCGCGCGTGCAGGCGTAGACTTCGACGCCCCAGTGCCGCGCCACTTGAATGGCCACGTGCCCCGCCGCGCCAAACCCGTACAATCCCAATCGCCCGCCCGGCTTGATCCCCGAGAGCCGCAGCGACCGGAAGCCGATAATTCCGGCGCACAGCAGCGGAGCCGCCTGCTCGTCGGCAAAGCTCTCGGAAATGGCGTAAACGAACTCTTCCGGCGCCGTTATCAGCTCGGCGTATCCGCCGTCCACCGTGTAGCCGGTGAACTCCGGGTGGTCGCACAGATTTTCCGCGCCCGCCCGGCAATACTCGCACACGCCGTCGGTGTGGTGCAGCCACGCGATGCCCACCCGCGCGCCGATAGGGAACCGCTGCGCGCCTTCGCCCAGCTTTTCCACCACGCCGACTACCTGGTGCCCGGGAATCACCGGAGATTTGCGCGGCGGCAGTTCGCCCTCGATCACGTGCAGGTCCGTGCGGCACACCCCGCAACAACGCACCCGCACCAGCACTTCGCCCTCCGCCGGTTGCGGCGCCGCCACCTCCCGCAACTCCAGCGGATTCGTCTCAATCGCCCCCGGCTTTTCCAGCACGCATGCTTTCATACCTGCCCTCGTCCTAATTAAGGTAATAACTTAGGGGCTCGGAGCTTCAGCTCCGACATAACGCCTTTGCCCTTCTCCGCGGCTTTAGCCGCTGAGGAATTGCTTAGAACATTATGCACAGACGCATCTTACACCGCTGGGCGCGTGGCGCAGACGTCTTGGTGGCAGTGCTATACTCCGCTCGCGTGTTCGTTACAAGATAGCAATGGCTTCCCTCGCCCAAGACCTCGGCGTGCAGGAACGCGCCCGGCGCCACATCACCTTACGCCTGCTGCCGTTCTTGTTTCTTCTCTATATCATTGCCTTCCTCGACCGCGTCAATGTCGGATTTGCGGGACTGGAGATGTCCCGCGACCTGGGTTTCACCGACCGCATCTTCGGCCTGGGCGCGGGGATTTTCTTCATCGGATATTTCATCTTTGAAATTCCCGGCGCGCTTATCGTCGAACGCTGGAGCGCCCGCAAATGGATCGCGCGAATCCTCATCACCTGGGGCATCGTCACCATCGCCATCGCCGCCGTGCACACGCCGCGTCAGTTCTACGTCGCGCGTTTTGTTCTGGGCTTGGCCGAGGCGGGATTCTTTCCGGGAATGGTGGTCTACCTCACGCACTGGTTTTGTCGCGAAGACCGCGCCAAAGCCGTGGCCATGTTCATGGCCGCCATTCCCATGTCTAACATCATCGGTTCACCCTTTGCCGGTTGGATTCTGGGCGCGCGATGGTTTGGTCAGGCCGGGTGGAGGTGGCTGTTTGTGGTGGAGGGCATTCCAGCGGTCCTGTTTGGATTTGTGACGCTTGTGTATTTGACTGACTGGCCCGCGCAAGCAAAATGGCTGCCCGAGGACGAGCGCGAGTGGATCACCGCTGAGCTTCAGCGCGAAAAAGATGCCACAAATGCCAAGCTCTCATGCACCGTGTGGGAAGCGCTGCGCAGGCGGGAAGTGCTGCTGCTGACTGCAGTCTATTTCCTGGCCATCACTGGACTCTACGGCTTCATCGTATGGTTTCCCACCATCGTGAAGCGCGCCACTGGCTTGCCCAATCTTGCCGTGACGCTACTCTCCGCGCTGCCTTACCTGTTGGGGCTGGTCGCGATGCTATGGAACGGTTGGCATTCCGACCGCAGCGGCGAACGCCGCTGGCATACCGCAATTCCCTTGTTTCTAGGTGGGACATGCCTGGGGTTGGCGTTGCTTACCGGCAATCATCTGCCGTTGGCTTTCCTGTTCATGATTGTCGTGGGTGCTTGCACCACGATCTTCATGCCGGCCTTCTGGGCTTTGCCCACCGAGCTGCTGACCGATTCCGCGGCGGCCGCCTCCATTGGGATGATCAACAGCGTGGGGAATCTGGGAGGCTTTGTCGGACCTTTCGGAATCGGTTATCTGCAAACGCTGACGCATTCTTTCGTGCCCGGTTTGGTTTTGCTGTTGGTCGGCATGGTGCTTTCCGGCGCCGTCGTGCTTGCTCTGCCGCGGTCTCACCGTCTGGCCCAGGGTTGACCCATGATGGCTGGCGCGAAGCGTGACTAATTTTTCTGGCGTTGTGCGTCGCTTCCCAGCGCGTGCCGGTGGTGGCTGTGCTTATCTTCATACAAGGCGCGATCGGCCGAGCGCAGCAGCAATTCGAGCGTTTCCCCGTCGCGCGGCGACATCGCCGCGCCGATGCTGACCGAGAGTGGCGGCGCTTCGCTGTCCTCGGACAATCTTACGGTGATTCGATGAGCCACCTGGCGCGCCGCTTGCTCGTCCGCTTCCGGAATGATGAGTGCGAACTCATCGCCGCCGTGCCGTACCGCGGTGTCGATGTTTCGGCAGTGCGTGCGCAGGACCTGCGCCAGCCGGCACAGCGCGCGGCTGCCGGTCTGATGCCCGTAGGTATCGTTGATCTGCTTCAGCCCGTCCAGGTCCATGAGCAGCAAAGCGAACGGCCTGGCGGTTCGGTCCGAGCGTCTGATTTCCTGTTCCACCGTCTCGATGAGCTTGCGGTAATTGCCCAGCCCGGTAAGCGGATCGCTCACGGCCAGCACTTGCGCCTGCGCTTCCGCGCGCTGATGCTCGGCGAACAAAACCGCGAGCGAAAGCGTCATCACCGCTACAACGGCGATGAACGCCTGCAAAAGAAAAAACGACTCGTTGCGAGTTTCCACGGCAAACGGCCCGAGATCGTGAAAAGTGCCCCAAATGGCGGTCCCGGACAAAATCAAAGTGGCTGTCGCCGCCTCGCGCGGGCCAAACCGGAAGCCCGCCCACATCAGGAACGGGATGCAAAGATACTCAAGCGGGTAGTTCTTTTCGCCTGCGAGAAAGAGGCCGCCGAATACCATCATGCCCACGACCATCAAGGACACGAGCAGAACCGAGGCCTCCAGGAGCTGCGTCCAACGCCAGTTCAGGCTAGGCTGCGAGATCCACAGCAGAATCAGAGGCGCAACGACCAGGTTTCCGGCCGCGTCTCCCAGCCACCAAGTCCCCGAGATGGGCCAAAAGCTTGCCCAACTGGCGTAACCACCGAGAGAGAGGCTCATGACACCGATGGTTGCGCTGATCGCCGTGCTGACCACTCCAGCAAGAACTGCAAATTTGAGAATGCCTTGCGTGCGATTGATGAACTCCCGGCCGCTGGCGCGCTGGTTGACCAGGTACGCCCCGGCCAACCCTTCCAGCGTGTTTCCCGCGGCAATGGCCAGGCAGACAGGGACCGAGCCGGCCGTGGTGATGTTCACAAGAAACGCGCCCAGAAAAATTCCCGGCCAGACGTCGTAGCCCAGGACAAGGAAGGCCGCCAGGGTGATTCCGGTGGGTGGCCATACGGCCGTTGCGCTGGGATGCACCGAGGCCAGTTGCAGCCCCAGCTTTCCTGCAAGGAAATAGAGGGCGGCGAGCCCCGCAATAACCGCCAATTTGCGGCTTTGCTTCATGGCGTTTGCGACCCCACGGCAGTACTTAGGCCGCTACTCCATTAGATGACTGACCGGAGGCCTTAACGCATGTCTCCCGCGGCGTGGATTCAAAGAGTAACTAAGTCCTTAGTGGTACAAAACTGCTCGAAGAGAAATGCTGTCAGGCCCTGCGCCGTTGCCGCCGCGGTGCCGGCACGGGCACGGCTTTCGGCTCCGGCTTGCGCGCCTCACTGGCGGCCAGGCTTTTCTTCAGCGCCTCCATGATATCGATGACCGGCGCCTGGGAGACCTCGGGGGAGGTAGCGATCGCCTTGCCTTTCAATTTGGCTTCGATAAGTTCGTTCAGCCGTTGCTGGAATTCATCTCCATATTCTTTCGGTTGAAATTCCCCGGCGAGGGTTTGAATCAACTGCTCGGCCAGCTTGACTTCCAGGGGATTCAGCTTGGAGTCGTCGGATTGGCCGTATTCCTCGACGGTGGCGATTTCGTTGGCGTAGAACATGGTGTGCAGCGTAATGCCGTTGTCGCGCGGCCGTAGAAAGACGGTGTATTCGCGCTGGTGCATGGTCACTTTGGCGATGCCCAGCTTCTTGGTGTCGGCAAGCGCCTTGACCAGCAGGCGGTAGGCCTTGGTCGCTTGCCCTTCGGGAACGGCGAGATAGGAGGAATCGAAGTAAATGGGATCGACCTTGTTTTCATTCACAAAAGTCAGCAGCTCCATGGTTTTTCCCGAAGCCGGCGTGATCTGCTTGAGGTCCTCTTCTTCGATCAGGACATACTGGTCTTTTTCGTATTCGTATCCCTTGACGATCTCAGACCGGTTGACATTGCGGTTGCACGTCGGACAGAACTGCGGCTGTTTGATGCGCGAGTGGCACTCCTTGTGGAGTTGGTGCAGCGCGGTGTGCTTGGTGCGCGCCGCCGCGTAAAGGCGAATCGGAATCGCCACCAGACCGAACGTCAACATCCCCTTCCAAACCGCCGTGGACATCGACAGCCCTCCCGCGAAAGATAATTGCCTTGCCAGAGAACTCCATCCGGGAACGGCCCTGGAGGGAGTGGAATAATTGCCCTAATATACCAGACTCGTATTCTTTAATAATGGGAAGTAACAGAGTGATTCCGATAGGCAACGGGTTGCCCTCCCAGGCTAAGGATGCAACCCTGGTCTTCGATCGACCATGAAAACTCTCAAAGAATATCGGCGGAAACGGGAGTTTCGCCGGACGCCTGAACCGAAAGGGCAGCCGGGAAAAAAAGAGCGGAACATTTTTGTGGTGCAACGCCACGCCGCCCGCACGTTGCACTTTGATTTTCGTCTGGAGATTGACGGCGTCTTGAAATCCTGGGCTGTTCCCAAGGGTCCCCCGACAAGCCCGGGAGAAAAAAGACTGGCGATTCATGTCGAAGACCATCCTCTTGAGTACGCCGACTTCGAGGGTGAAATTCCCAAGGGCAACTACGGGGCCGGCGAGGTGCGCATCTGGGACCGGGGCCACTTCACAGTCGAAGGTCCTCCGGATGCCGCGGCGCAATTAGCGAGAGGAGACTTCAAGTTTCGCCTGGAAGGAAGCCGTCTGCGCGGGCGCTATGTGCTCGCCAAGATGCGGAATTCCGAACGGGGCAATGAATGGCTGCTGATCAAGAAACTGGATTCTACGGAAGTGTGCGATGCAGGCGGGAAGACTTCCAGCGCGGTGCGAGGCGACCGCGGTCCGCAGCGGCGCGGCGCGGATGCGCTCGATCCCAAAGATTTGCCCGGGGCCGTTGCGGGGCCCATGCCGGCGCAGATTCGCGCGGCGCTGGCCACGCTCGAAGAGCAGCCGTTTTCGCATCCCGACTGGTTGTTTGAAATCAAGTGGGACGGAGAAAGAGCGCTGGTGTGGATTCGCGGCGGGGAGATCGAAATCCGCGCGCGATCCGGCCGCGACATCACGCAGGAATATCCGGAGCTGAAGGAGATTGTGAAGCGTTTGGACGCGCGCCAAGCCATTGTGGACGGCGAAATCGTGGTGCTGGATGATACCGGCCGGTCCGACTTCAAGAGGTTGCAGCGGCGCTTTGGCGTGCAAAATCCTTCCGCGGCGCTGCGCCGCGAAGTTCCGGTAACGTATTACGCCTTCGACCTTCTGTTCTGCGATGGAATGGATTTGCGAAACGTCGCGCTGGTCAAGCGCAAGGCCCTGCTGAAGCAATTGCTGTCCGCGAGTTCATCCATTCGCTTTTCCGATCATCAGATCGAGCAAGGCAAGGAGTTATTTGCGCTGGCGCTGGAACGCGGTCTCGAGGGAATCGTTGCCAAACTCCAGAACAGCGCCTATGTGGAAGATCGCAGCCGGTCGTGGATCAAATTCAAAATCGTCCACGATCTTGACGTGGTCATAGGAGGCTGGACGGCGCCGCGAAAGTCGCGCGGCCATTTCGGCGCATTGCTCATGGGCCTTTACCGCGGCGGGCAACTTCATTTCATTGGCAGCGTGGGCACCGGTTTCACGCAAGACAGCCTGAAGAAAACGCACGAACTGCTGCGCAATCTGGAAACTCCACGCAGTCCTTTTGCTGTGACACCCAAGGTTGCAGAAGCGGTGAAATGGGCCAAGCCGCAACTCGTGGCCCGCGTTCACTATGCGGAATGGACCGAAGAGCAGCGGCTGCGCGCGCCGGTGTTCCTCGGCTTTCGCGATGATGTTCCGGCGCGGGGCTGTACTTTCGACGGTGAGCCGCCTCGCGAGGAAAATCCGTCGGCAGCGAAGGCGAAACCCCGGTCCTCCGTTCCCATGCCGATTGACCCGCTCTCGAACCTCGCGGAAGAACTCGCGCACGGTCAGGGAGAAACGCTCTCGATCGCAGTGGATGGCAAGAAACTGATCCTGACGCATCTGAACAAGATGTTCTTTCCTGAGTCGGGGTACCGAAAACGAGATCTGCTGGGTCACTACTTGAGAGTTTCGCCGTATATCCTGCCGTTTCTGAAAGACCGCCCGCTGGTTTTGAAGCGCTACCCCGATGGCATCAACGGAAAATTCTTTTTTCAGAAGGAGGCGCCCGCTTCCCGCCCGGAGTGGCTGAGGACGGTTTCGATCGATTCGCGGGAACGCCAGGGGAAAATGAAATACATCGTGGCGGACGATACCGCGGCTTTGCTTTATCTGGCGAATCTGGGCTGTATCGACCACAACCCGTGGTCCAGCCGCTTCGACGACGAAAAGCGCCCGGATTACGTTTTCTTCGACCTGGACCCCACCGAGGGCACGCCCTTCGACGTCGTTTGCGAGGTCGCTCGCGCGACCTATAAGCACCTTACCAGGCTCGGCGCCCGCGCTTATCTGAAGACTTCCGGCGCAACCGGATTTCACATCTACGTTCCTCTGCTGCCGAACTATTCCTACGAACAGGTGCGCATGTTTGCCGAAGCGGTGGGGCAGATGGCCAAGGCGGACCTGCCGAAGCTGGTGACATTCAAACGCCAAGTGAGCGCGCGGCCCAAGGGGACGGTGCTCATGGACGCCGCGCAAAACGCTCACGGGAAACCATTGGCATCGGTGTACTCCGTCCGGCCTTTTCCAGGCGCGCCGGTTTCCACTCCGGTGTCGGCGGAAGAATTACGCGACCTTCGTCCCGAGGCGTGGAACATAACGACTCTGGCCAATGGACTCGAGCGGCGGGGCGAACTCTGGCGCGATTTCTGGGAACATCGTCAGAAGCTGGAAAACATTATTGCTTAGGGCCAAGCAAAACCATCGCCAGATACAAGAGTGTCACCATGATTCCAAACAAACTGGCAAGTTCCCCATAACGAAAATCAGCGGGATCAAAGCTGCATTCAATAACGTGGCGGCCCGCGGGAACGATGAATCCGAGCAGGCTTCCATCGACCCGCACAGTGTCTTGCGCCTTGCCATCCAGACGGATCTTCCATCCAGGATGAAATCGCACGCCGAGCGTGCCCAGCATCGTACCCGTGACGTTGGCAACGACCTTCATCCGCCCCGGATGGTCCTCGATCAAGTCCAGACTGCCGGATGCCTCGGAATCGAGTGAAAGTGGAGCCTCCACAAGCGCTGCTTTGGAAAAGTCGAAGTGGTTCACTTGATCGAGATCGCGATCGAGCCCGGGCACCGTGAACGGGTGGTCCATCAAAAATGACTGGGCCATCAAGCTACTGTCGATAAGCAGAGCCTCTCGGTTCGACATCAAAAGGGCCTGGTTGCGAAGGCGCAACAGCGGCAACGGGCCGGGCATTACTCTCCACGTATCGGACAAGACGGCCCGTGCACCTGCAATGCGCGCGTAGGCGTCCGATCGGATCGGAATCGGCGAGGCTGGCTCCAAACCTGAGTATCCATCCACCAAGCGGTAGTTGAGCAGAACGAGTTGGTCATCCTGCCCATTGACTTGAATCGGTCCTGGCGCTGCTACCGGTGGAGGATTGGCAATCCGGAAGGGATTTCCGGTTTGGTTGTAAATAAAGAGAAATATCCCCTGAATGCAGATGACATCCAGCAAAACAAAAATTGCCAGCCCCGAATAGGAAATTTGAGGCACTCGGGCCGAAGCCAGAAACAAGACCGCGCCGGCAATGACAATTAGCGCACCGGCCACGGCCGGCGTCGGCCTTGACAAATGCGGCGCCAATTCGGATAGAAGGGAAGCACCCGCCCGGAGTCCGACCTTCCTGGCCAGCCTTGGCAAGAATACAAAGGGCACCGTTGCCATGCTGATCACCGCAAAAAACGCCGCCAGCCGCCTAACGAACGGAGGCAAGGAAAACTGTCCTCCGATGGCCTGCAGATGATCCAAGGCCAAAGCGGCGCCCGCCGCGACCGCAAAATCGATCAGCACGGTATACCTCGCGGGAGCTCGGAAAAGCCCAATGATCGGCAACCTGGCGTACAGCGGGAACAGTAGATTGTACTTTCCCAGCGCTAGGAAGAGGCCCGTGAATCCAACCACACCCAGAAAGCGAGTCAATTTTCGCCGGGGTCCATCCAGTTCCTTCTGGGCGAGGATCCAGACAAAAAGCAAGAGTGTGACGGTTCCCCCGCAGTAAATTATTAAATTATAGGCTCCTCGGAACTGGTCGTACCGGCCGCCCTTCCATACGAATGGATTGATCCATTGCAGCAACTCCTGCGGCTGGAGTGACATCTCCGACAGAAAATCGATGGTGGGAATCGCCCGTACGGAGTCGTTCACGGCGGCCATGGTCGGCAAGAGTTGAGCGCCGCCGATCAGTAAGCCGGCGGCAAGCGCCCCCATGGTCTCCAGCAATCTCCGCCATCTGGTCTTGACGGCCATTAGGTAAAGGGCGTATCCCCCTTCGATGAGGGCGCAGAAATAGACCGATTGCGGATGTCCCAGCAGGACCTGGGATCCAGTGAGCATTGCGATCGCGCTCAGCCAAAGAGCGCGCGTCCGCGGCTTTTCCGACTCGAAAACGCGACCGATGGCCAAAAGGAGCCATGGCAAGTGCGCGACTACTGCGACGGCATTTATGTGGCGCAAAAGAATCAGATTTGTGCCCCCGAACGTAAAAAGAAAAGTGCCGAAGAGAGCGGCGGGCGTGCAAAGCTTCCAGCTCTTGAACAACCGATAGCCCCCCGCGAACATGAATACATAGGCGGATAGGATCTCGATGTCGAAAGCCGTCGTCAGGGGCAACACGGAGTACAGCAGCAGATGGAATGGATGCATCATCCCCGTCTGCCCCTCTCCGTGGAGATAGAAACCTCCATACAGAAAGGGACACCATAGAAAACTTTCGTGATGATGCAGGCAATCGGCATAGAACTTCCGGGACGGAAGGTCCACGCCTAATAAATCGCCCGAGATGAAAGCCAGCCCCCGAAAGAGGGGCGCCAGGAGCATGACAAAAAAGACCCCGGACGCGGCACACAGAGCCAACGTCAGCGAGCGATCGGTCAGAAATCCTGTGCGGGGGCCTGCCCAACTAGTCTTTCCGGTCATACCTTTCACGCGTGGGAGTCCGAAGAAGCGATGGCTCGGTCACCCAGAGATATTTATACCAAGGCGCTTAAGCGCGCAATCCTCCAACAAGATTCGGGTTGTTGACCTGGGCAATATGCTCCCTATCAGTTGTTCCCGGCCGACCAAAAGGGATGTCAGAGCGGATTCCAAGCCAATCGCGCAGAGTGGCTGCAAACTATGCGCGGCAGCGAACTCCCGGGCGTAGCACAAGAGCCACGGCCGGGGGGAAATCTAGAAGGGAAGCCTCTCTTTCACCTGGTCGAGTGCTTTGCTTTTCGCCGGACCGGCCGGAGGTATTCCAGCCGTGACCAATCGCACAGAGTGGCTGTAAACTAAGCGCGCCGGAAAACTCCCGGCCGCAGCGAAGGTACGCGACCCACTGGCACCTTGAGGAATCGCCTGGCTTCTATGGCTCTCTCCGAGCGCAAGAAACTGAACTGGATGGATTTGCTATGGCTGGTGTTTTTGCTGGGGCTGGCGGTGCTTCCCCCGCTGCGCGAAACCCACAAGCAACTCATCCTGCTGGCCATCGGCATTGTTCAGCTCAACGAAGGCTGGCTGATTCAACAGATCCCCCGGTGGGGCCCGAGCTATATGGTGCTGTTGAAGATTTTCCTGGCAACATTGCTCCTCGGCCACACGGGCGATCTAAGCATTAACAGCAGCTATTACCCGATCTTTTATCTTCCCGTCGTGACCGCCGCCGTTTACTTCGGCCCTGTTGGCACACTCTTCTGGACCCTGCTGGCTTCAGTGGCCTATTGCTCCAATCTGTTTCCGGCGCTGCAGACTCACTATCTTGAGCAGACCGACATCGCCGAACTGGTGATCCGAAATCTTTTCTTCTTCATGGCGGCCATCATCGTGAACCGTTTCGCTACCGAAAATCGCCGCCAAGTGCTGCGCTATCAAACTCTGGCCGAGCAACTGGCCGAAACCAATCGCCGCCTCGAGCAAGTTCAAGCCCAAGCCCGCCGCTCCGAACGTCTGGCGGCGCTGGGCCAGCTTTCTGCCGGTCTGGCGCACGAACTGCGCAATCCCCTGGGCATCATCAAGGGCTCCGCCGAAATGCTGAACCAGCAACTGCGCGATTCCACGCCGCTGGCGGCCGAATTGGCCGGATACATTTCCGGCGAAGTGAATCGGCTCAGCGCGTTGGTGACCCGTTTTCTGGATTTTGCGCGGCCGCTGCAATTGCAATTGGAACCGCATTCGGTGGCCGACGTCGTGGACCGCTCGATCCAGGAGGTTGCCGCCCACTGGGAGGGGCCGGCCGTGAATGTGCAACGCCAGTATGAGGACGATCTGCCCGAGGTTTCTCTCGATGAAGAGTTATGCGAACGCGTGTTCCTCAACCTGGTGCAGAACGCCTACGAAGCCATGAGCGATGTCGGCGGCGGTACGCTGAGCGTATCCATCGCTCGCGCCGAACATGGCGGACGGCCCGGCGTCGAGGTGCGCATGGCGGATTCCGGCCCGGGAGTTCCCGCCGCGCTGGGCGAGCAGATTTTCAACCCTTTCATGACCACGAAAAAAAGCGGCGTCGGGCTGGGACTGGCCATTGTCTCGAAAATCATCGACGAACACGGCGGCTCGATTGCTCTCGCCGGCGAAACCAAGGGTGCCTGCTTTGTAATTTTCTTTCCCACGGCCGCCAACGCGCTCGCGCCGACTTCCCCGGCGGTCATGACCGCCTGACGCCATGTCCACCATCCTGATCATCGAAGACGAAGCCCGCATGCGCCGCCTGCTGGAGCTCGATCTCGCCGAAGCGGGGTTCCAGACGCTTTCGGCGCCCAACGCCGAAGCTGGCCTGGATCTGCTGCGGCGCGAGCAGGTGGATTTGTTGCTCACCGACCTGAAGTTGCCGGGCATGGGCGGGCTGGAACTCCTGCAGGCCGCCAAGCGGCTGCATGCCGCGCTGCCGGTGATCGTGATGACCGCTTTCGGAACGGTGGAGACGGCGGTGGAAGCCATGAAGGCCGGCGCCAGCGACTACGTGTTGAAGCCTTTTTCCCTGGCGGAAATGCGCATGGTCATCGAGAGGGAATTGGATGTCCGCCGGCTGCGGGAAGAGAATCGCTCGCTGCGCGAGGCCCTCGGCCACCGCTATGACTTCCCCAACGTGGTGGCGCGCAGCGCCAGGATGCAGGAGGTGCTGGCGATGGTGGAGCGTGTGGCCGCGACACCCTCCACAGTTCTGCTGGGGGGCGAAAGCGGCGTTGGCAAGGACTTGATTGCCCGCATCATCCACCAGCGATCCAGCCGCTCCGCCGGCCCGTTTATCAAGATCAACAGCACCGCCATTCCTGAGACTTTGCTGGAGAGTGAACTCTTCGGCTACGAAAAAGGCGCCTTCACCGGCGCCGTCGCCAGCAAGCCCGGAAAATTCGAGATGGCCGACAAGGGCACGCTCTTGCTGGATGAAATTGGCGACGTGCCGGCGGCCACCCAAGTGAAACTGCTGCGCGTCTTGCAGGAGCGCGAGTTTGAACGGTTGGGCGGCAATCGCACCATCAAGATCGACGTGCGTCTGATTGCCGCGACCAATCGGGACCTGCGCGCCGCGCTGGAGCAGGGCACTTTTCGCGAGGACCTGTACTACCGCTTGAACGTCGTGCCCATCGACATCCCCCCTCTGCGCGAGCACAAGGAGGATATTCCAGACCTCGTCAATCTTTTCCTGGCGCGCTTTGCAAAACAATCGTCAAAAGATTTCACCGGCATTGCCCCCGAAGCCTTAAAAAAAATCATGGACTTCCACTGGCCCGGGAATGTCCGGCAATTGGAAAATATTATCGAACGCGCCACGGCACTGGCGCCCGGGCCGGTCATCGAGCCCACGGATATCCATCTCGATTCCGCTCCCAGCCGGTCGCAGGATTCGTCCGCCGCCTTGCTGCCCGAGGGCAAAACTCTGGACCAGTGGGAAGACGAAATGATTCGCGAAGCCTACCGCCGAGCCAACGGCAACAAGAGCCAGGCTGCCCGCATGCTGGGACTTTCGCGCAACGCCTTGCGTTACCGTCTGGAGAAAATTGGCATCCGCGACGAGCCGGAAAAAGATACCGCGGATTGATCTGGCCATTGCGCACCGGCTGCTTGCGAACTGGTTGAAAACCACCACTGCTGCTGGATTCAAGCCAACCTGGCGCGCCTTTCGTCAAAAGCGAGTTTTTATGCCCTCCTATCTTGTTGCAAATAAAGCTACTTCCATGAGCTGAGGCGTTGTGCGCTTTGGCATGCCTGTTGCTATGGAGTATCTGGGCGGCGATACCTCTCAACCAGCAACTGCCGCCCGGCTAAGGTGGGGCCCGACATGAAAAACACAGCGAGCAAGATGTTGAGATTGATGGCAGTTCTGATATTGGGGGCCTTTGCGGTTTCTTCCACGCAGGCGCAGGCGCCACCGCCACTGCAAGGGCAGGCGGGACCGCCGCCCCAGGGACAGGCGCCACCGCCACCGCAAGGGCAAGTGCAGGGGCAAGTGCAGGGGCAAGTGCAGGGGCAAGTGCCGGATCAGGGACAGCAGGGACCCGGTGTCGCCCGCCTGAGCTTCATTCGCGGCGACGTCTCCATGCAACGCGGCGACTCCGGTGACACCGAGGGAGTTACGCTGAACACTCCGCTGGTCGCTGGCGACAAGATTTCCACCGGCGATGGCGCCCGAGCTGAGCTGCAGCTCGATTTTGCGAACATCCTTCGATTGGACGAGCACGGCCAGGTTAGCATCGCCACGCTGACGCAGAATCGCATCCAGGTGCAGATGGCGTCTGGGCTGGGGAGCTTCTCGGTATTGAACGGCTCGGAAGCGGACGTGGAGATTGATACGCCTAACGTGGCCGCGCATCCCATGAAGCAAGGGCGATACCGCATCCAGATCGATCCGTCCGGCGACACCTTCGTCACCGTGCGGGAAGGCCAGGCGGAAGTCTCGACGTCCGAAGGCAGCGCCACAGTGAATAAGGGCGAACTCATCACCGTTCGCGGTGTCGGCAGCGACGCGGCGTATCAGACTACCCCGGCATCTGCCAACGACGCCTGGGACGATTGGAACAGGGACCGCGACAATATCATCGGCGACGCCGAGAGTTACAGGCACACCAACCGCTACTATACCGGCGCCGGCGACCTTGATACCTATGGATCTTGGGGCAACGCTCCGGATTACGGGCCGGTCTGGATCCCGCGTGTAGACGTGGGTTGGGCGCCCTATCGCGCGGGCCGCTGGGTTTGGGAGCCTTTCTATGGATGGACCTGGGTTTCCTACGAGCCCTGGGGCTGGGCGCCCTATCACTACGGCCGCTGGTTCCTCTATGGCAGTTCCTGGGCGTGGTGGCCGGGTCCGGTTGGCCGGCCCTTCCGGCCGATTTGGGCGCCAGCCTACGTTTCCTTCTTTGGATTCGGACGCGGAGTTGGCGTGGGAGTTGGGTTTGGATTTGGCGGGGGCTTCGGTTCGATCGGCTGGTTGCCGATTGGGCCGGGTGATTATTTCCACCCGTGGTATGGCGGGTACCGCGAACGGTTCAACGTCGTCAACGTGACCAACGTCTACAACGTTCACGAAGGCTTCGCGCCGCTGCACCCCGGCGGGGGATTTTCGAATCTTCGCGACGTCAACGTCAACGACCGCCTGCGCCAGGGCGTTTCCGGCGTGGACGCGAATCGTTTCGGCCGAGGCGCCATCGATGCCAGACCCGTGAGTGCCGCGGATTTCCGCGGCTGCCAGGCCATGACCGGCAACCTGCCGATCGTTCCCACACGCGATAGCTTGCGGGCAACGGATCGCAATGCCAACCCCGCAGCGTTCTCCGGACGCAACAACAACGTGCGTTTCTTTAGCCGGAACGGGAACACACCGGCAACCAGGCCGCAACCTTTTACCGACCAGGCCTCGCAGGTGCGCCAGGCCATTCAACGCGATGGCCGCTTTCAGGTTCCTAATAGTGAGCCCAACTCTAACGCTGGCAATGCCAATCGTTCCTTTGGCGCCGGCGGCGTTGGGAATAATGGAACGCCGCAAGGCGCAAACCGCGGGATTGCGCCGCAACAGCCCAATCCAAGTCAACAGAATCAGGGACAGCCGCAGGCTGGCTTCCGGCGGTTTTCAGACCGCTCCAACGCGCCGGCCAATAATTCCCAACCAACCGCTAGCGCAAACCGCGGGATTGCGTCGCAACAGCCCAACCAAAGTCAACAGAATCAGGGACAGGGGCAGGGCGGTTTCCAACGATTTGGTGAATCCCCTCGCGGCGGAACGCCTCCCGCAGGCAATAACGGAGCGGTGGGTGGTGGCTACAGCAGGCCTTCGCCCTCTTCCCGCGAACCGCTCAATCTCGATCGGCCGATCGTGAGAGAACGCTCCAATCCCGCGCCGGCGTATGGCGGCTCGCCCAACGGAGGTGGTGGAAGCAACGCGCCCGTGTACCGCGGTGCACCGAGCGGAGGCTCTCGATCGGAAGCGGCGCCCAGTAATCGTAACTTCTCCAGCGGAGGTAGCTCGGGCGGCGGCCGTTCCAGCGCGCCGAGCAGTCGCGGTGGATCGGGCGGTGGATCGGGTGGTGGAAGCCGGGGCGGCAGCAGCGGCGGCAGCAGTGGCGGCGGCCGCGGGAGCTCATCCTCGGGCCATTCGCGGTAGCGCTAACCTTTACCCAACGGGCCTCGCCTCTCCGATACTCCCCCTTCGGAGAAGAGCGAGGCCCTCTGGTTTATTCCTCGCCTGAATTCAATCCTTGATTAGTTGCAGCCGCACTGTTGGTGAATTCCGTCCAGGCCCTTCCACATGGCCGCCGCGGCGTCTTCCACCGTGGCGACGATTTCTTCCATGGCTTCTTCCATGTTTGCGGCGTCCATTCCGCCGTCGATCTGCTCGGCCCAGACGCGCGAGTGGTGAACGTCCCATGTGGAGTGCAGCGTAAAGTACGAACAGGTCCTGGCGTCGGCGCCGTACATCTCTCGCAATCCCTGGGCTTTCAGGCCGGCGATGCGCGCCACCTGCGATTCATAGGCATAGAATGCGCCCAGGGCCGCGAACGGCGAGCGCTTGGCGGCAATCTCCCGAAATGTGGCGATAAGTTCTTGCGTCGATGCCGACGGCGCGGCGTGCCGCACGGCATCGCGGTTTGCGCCCATCCCTTCGGCGAAATCAAGCCACAACTCGGAATGGGGGACGCCCTCGATCTCTTCTTCGCAGAGGTTTTGCAGCACCGTGCGGCGCAGCGGGCCGTCGCATAGCCGCGAGTGCAGGGCGCTCAAGCAGGCCGGGAACGCGGCAACCTGGTGGTAATACTCCTGCGCGTAGCATCGCAAGTCTTCGCCGCGAAGCTTCCCGGCGGTCCATGCCTGGTAGAACGGGTGTTGCAGCAAGTCATGGCGGCCAATTGCTGCTTCGATTCGTGACCAAAGTTCCGGATGCTTCATCTTCTGTGTGGGCCTCCTTTGCCCGGCTTGCTCTGAACGCTGCGAGACCAACTCCCTCGAAAAGTCCGGGGCTTTCGAAGATAAGGCACGCGGGGGAAATAGTAAAGATCACTCGCCCGCGTGCTTTGCCGATCGGGTACCAACGGGTCGCGCGGGCGGACCCGTTGGTAACTCATCGGGCATCGCCCCCCGGCGTCCTATGGCGCCCGGCGATTCTTTGCGCGAACCTTTTCAAATAGGGGCTTGCTTTTCAAGTTGAACACCGCACTACGTTGTTCCCCTTGTTACGCGAGGGTACAGAAGGCAACAATTAGCATGGCCGCATTGCCGGTTGGGATTCGAGAAGCGCTATGAAAAGAAAGAAGCTCGGGGAAAGACTTATCGAGCGTGGCAAGGTCTCTGCCGCGGATCTCGAGAGCGCTCTCCAGGATCAGCGCGGGAAAACGATCCATCTGGGTGATCTCTTGCTCGCGCGTGGCGTGGTGTCCAAAGAAGACATCGCCGCCGCGCTCAAAGAAGTTCTTCTTGTCGATTACGTCGATGCCAGCACTGTCGAGATAGATCCGGAGGTCCTGGAGCTTCTTCCCTACAACGTCGCCCTTCAAAACGTCGCGCTCCCGTTGTTCCGGCAGGGCACCAAATTGGTCGTGGTGATGGCCGATCCGCACGATTTGCACGGTCTCGACCAGTTGCGATTCGGCTCGGGCGTGGATGTATTGCCGCGGTTCGGTTTCCGCGACGAAATCCTTGCCGCCATCGAGAAATTTTACCGCGGTTCTGAGTTGGAGAAGGGTACGGAAACCTCTCGCTCGGGAGCGGCAAAGCCCAAGGCCGTTGACCCAAAAACGGGAGTAGGGCCGGTCGTGGTACGTTCTTCCCCGGAGCTGGCGCACAGTCTGGTCACGGTCGAGGACGAGAATCTCCAGTTCGAAAGCGTCAAGGTAGGCACAGAGGTAAACTGGGAATACTCCAAAGAGCTCGAATCCGCCAAGCACAATGAGCGCACCCCGGCCGTACGCATGGTTTCCACCATTGTGGCCACTGCCGTCCGCGAAGGGGCCAGCGACATTCACATTGATCCCACGCCCAAGGGTGCGGTCATACGCATCCGCGTGGATGGCATGCTGCGCGACATTAAGGAAGTCCCGCCGGTGCTGCAGGCCGCGCTGATTTCGCGCATCAAGATCCTCAGCGAAATGGACATTGCCGAGCGGCGGGTGCCTCAGGACGGCCGCGTGCACGTAAAGATGGGGAAAGATACTCTCGATTTGAGAGTTTCCACACTGCCCACGCAACACGGCGAAAAGGCGGTCATTCGTTTGCTGAACCCCAGGTCTGCCAGGGTCGACTTCGTTGACCTGGGTCTTTCCGAGGCCACCTCGCAATCTCTCCGCAGGATTCTGGCGCAGCCGCAGGGCATGATGCTGGTCACCGGGCCTACGGGATCGGGTAAGACGACGACTCTATATGCCGGCCTCAATCAGATCCGCACGCGAACGAAAAACATTATCACCGTTGAAGATCCCATCGAGTATGTGCTGGAAGGCGTCAACCAGGTCCAGGTCCACGCCAAGGCCGGCAGGACCTTCGCGGATTGCTTGCGCTCGATCCTGCGGCAAGATCCCAACGTCATCATGGTCGGAGAAATCCGCGACTTCGAGACGGCGGAAATTGCGCTGTCGTGTTCGCAAACAGGGCACATGGTTCTTTCGACGTTGCATACCAACGACAGCGTGGCGGCCATCATCCGCTTGATGGACCTGGGCATTGCCCCTTTCATGATCGCTTCGTCGTTGAGCGCGGTTGTGGCGCAACGCCTGGTTCGCAGGCTGTGCGTCTGCCAGAGAGAGGCGCCCATTTCACCGGATTTTGCGGCCCTGCTGCTCAGCGCCAACGTGCAGGATTTCGGCAACAAGATGTTCGTTCCCGTGGGTTGCCCCGTTTGCCAGGGCACTGGTTACAAGGGGCGCGTCGGCATTTACGAAATCCTGCTGGTGAACGAGCAGACTCGCTCCGCCATCCGGACCAGCGCCAGCCCCGACGAAATTCGCAAAATGGCCCGCACCGAAGGCATGCGATTGATGCAGGAAGAAGCCGTGGAAAAAGCCAGAGTCGGCTTGACCAGTTTGGAAGAGGTTTTTCGAGTGATTCCCTTTGAAAGCATTCCTGCCTCCGTGCGTTGCGAGAAGTGCAATCGCGATGTGGCGCCGGCCTTCCTTTTCTGCCCGCACTGTGGCGCGGACCGCAGAGTGCATGCGGCAGTGGACAGGTCCGCCGAGGCCTTCACAGAAAGGGACGTGCGAGTATGAGTTCTCAGACCTGGGAAAAATCCAATCCCGTGCGGCAACACAAGCGGTACCGCTATCCTCCGGAACTGATGGTCACCTACGAGGGTGTGAACAAACAGATTCACCTCTCCGGGCCGGAGATCAGCGTGCACGGGATGTTCATCAACACCCCCGCGATTCTCCCCGAAGGTGCCGTGCTGAAAGTCCAGTTTCGGCTGGCCCGCGTGAACTTCGAGGTGGTGGCCCGCTGCGAGGTGCGTTACTGCCTGGCGGGCGTCGGCGTGGGCGTGGAGTTCATCGATCTTTCCGCTGCGGCGCGCAATGCCATCGACCAGGAAATGGCCCACCGTCCGGAACCGCAGCCTTCGAAAAAATAGCAACTCCAGCCGCGATCTTCTTCGCGCGCTTGCTAGCGATACAAACCGGTATGCCCCAGTGAGTACCGGCCCGGCTGCGGAAAGACGCACAGGCCATGAGGCCCTTTCCCAACCGCAATCCGCGCGATCAGTTTCCCGTCGCTGCTGTCGATGGCATACACCTCTGCGTTGTAGCGGCCGGAGAGCCAGATCACCTTCCCATCGGCGGAGATTCCTCCCATGTCCGGACTGCCGCCGTTCGGAATGCGCCACTTGTCGATGATCTTTCGTGTGGCCAGGTCCACCACGGAAATGCTGCCCTCGCCGCGATTGGAAACGTACAGGAGTTTGGAATCCCGGCCGATCAGGAGGCCATGCGCGCCCTTCCCCGTCGCTAGAAAGTCGATCTTAGCGAAGCGGGCTACGTCAATCACGTGAACCCCGTTCGCCATCATATCGGCGACGTAGAAAAGTTTGCCGTCCGGTGACAGGCGGACGTCTTGCGGCATCAGCTTTGCGCCCAGCGGCAATACCCCCAGAATCTTGTGCGAAACCACGTCAACCTTGAGCAATTTCCCATCGAACTCGCAACTGACCAGCATCGTACGGCCGTCCGCCGTATAGTCCATGTGATTGACGCCCGAGCAGGGCACATGCAGCGAGTATTTCAGGGCCATGGTTTGCGGGTCGCGAAAATCCAGCCGGTGCAGAGCCTCGGCAACCACGATGGCATACTCGCCGTTGGGCGTGAAATACAGGTTGTAGGGATCGTCGACCGGCACCGTCTCTCCCTTTTTTCCGGTGGCGGGATCGATCTTGATCAGATCGTTGCCCATGTCGTCCAGCACCCACAGGGTCTTGAGATCGTAGGCCGGGACGATGTGTTGCGGCTGTTTCCCGACCGCGAAGTGGTCGACGATCTTGTAGGTTTTGGGATCGATCACGTCCACCGAGGCGCCCTCGCTGTTCGGCACGTAAACTCGGGACGGGAAATTCTTGACCGTGGGACTCAGTTGGTTCGCTTGATCCGCCGCATAGACGTTTGCTGGATCCAGCAGGGGAGGCATGCCTGGGAGCGGAGTGTTCCCAGCGGCCGGCGTAGCTTGCCCGCCGGCGCCGCCGGGACTGGTTCGCGGTTTCCCCGCGGCCCTCGAAAACATCGTTCCATTGCTGCTCCATACGAAGGCAAAAAAGGTAAGTGAAACAACCAGGCGCAAAATGGTTTTATTCATGGATGCTCATTCTCTCAATGGGAGCCGCGGCGCTTCCCACCGGCAATTATAGACCGCCGCGCACTCGTGGCCGCGGCAACCGTCGGCGTCTGTTGCCGGATTGACAAGACGTGGGACCCCTGAGCCTTAACCGTTTCGCTGAGTCGCAGCGGCGGATGGTGGAACTTTTCCGTCGCTTCGCTGCCAGTCTTCCGGCGGAAACGCCAATCCCCAATATCGCGGAGACGGCTCGTCGAAGGCGATTCCTACCTGCACCGTTCCGCCTTTGACCTCCTGCCGGGAGACAACCGAGCACTGAATCCTTGTGCCCGACCTCTTGTGCGTCAGAGACACCCGCGCCCCCAGGTTAACCTGCATTCGCAGGGAAACCAGCGCGCCACGAGCATTCACAATTAGGGTTTCGGTTTCTTCGCGCGAATGCCCTTCGCACACCACCACAGGTATGACGATGTGCACTCGTTGCGTCCGTTTTGCGGGTGTGAAGTCCTTGGGCACTTCTTATGCTCCTCGATGGTTTCGGTGGCGAACGTGAACGTCTATTATGGGAACCTCGCCCCATCGGCGCGAGATGCGAAGCGTTGGTCTTTGTCCAATCTCCTATCGCCTATGCAATCGATGACGCAATGGTTTACTTTTGCCGGTGTCGGCAAGCCTGCGAATCAGCCGGCTGGCGTAGTCACCCCCTAGTAACTCCGATGGCCGGTTCCTTCCTGAACAATAAGCCAAAGGAACGCGTGTCTCATATTTGACTGATGGATCCCGCGCGTCCGTTGTTAAGCTGTCGGGCGTGGGGCATATGAACGTCGACGGCCGCGATTCCGGGTTTTTGGTCGCACCGCCTTCGCCTCCCTGGCAGAAGGGCGGTCAGGCTCGGGAAATCAAGCAAGACCTGCGCCGGTTGGATCGCAAGGACTCGTGGTATTGGTGGAATGCGGT
>Ga0207007_1018_pt1 | contig 41615 bp, 38 predicted proteins | sample Alteio_BWMinCont_85_FD_153487 | JGI IMG/M metagenome (GOLD analysis project Ga0207007, IMG submission 153487) | Enriched cells from forest soil in Barre Woods Harvard Forest LTER site, Petersham, Massachusetts, United States -... | ecosystem: Environmental > Terrestrial > Soil > Temperate forest >...
CGCCAATGACCAGGACATTGCGCGGAAATGGCCCTCCTCCCGCCGGAATCCGGCCGGAAACCTCGGCGATCTGCCGCTCGACGTTGCGGCGGCAGCCTTCCGGGTGGGAGTTGATGCAGATGAATCCGCGCGAGCGGCGCTTGATAAGCTGTTCGGGCATAGAAATCGAAACGGATACCCTACAGCGAGAGCGCGCCGTTTGTCCACCGGCAGAGGCTCTTCCCAGCTAGATCGCTGGAATTACCGGCCGTAGACCAGGACGCGAAATGTTCCCAGGACGGCCGCCTGCCGCGCAGGGCGTCCCGCAGCAGCGGGTGCCGGGGCGGGAGCAAAGTCCGCGGTATCCAGGAAAAGGTTGTGGGTCTTGGCGTCGAGCCCCATGGTCTTGGCACCGGCCTCGGTCTTGACCGCGTCGACGACGCTGTATTTGTCGGGCGAATCTTCGTGAAAGATGTGGAGCATGCCCGCGCCGGTGGAGATGAAAATCATGCCCGTGCCCGGGTCATAAGCGGCGGCGTCCACGTTCGCGGTGATAGGAAACGACTGGATGACCTTTCCGCTGTCCGCGTCCATGACCACCATCATCTGAGGGTTGCGGCCGGCGCTGAAGAGTCGCCGGTGTTCACGATCCATCGCCAATGCCGTGGCGCTTCCGGAGGGCGCAACCGGCCAGCGCGACTTGACCTCAAGCGTGCGGGAATCGATGGCCGCTACTTCGTTCTTGTCGGAGATATCGGCGTAGACCATGCCCTTGCCGTCGGCCACGGCAAATTCAGGAGAGCCGCCCAGATCGATGGTTTTCACCAAGTCGCCGGTCTTGGCATCCACCACGGTGGAGCTGTGGCCGTCGCCATTCATGGAAAAGACGCGCTTGGACGCCGGATCGTAGACCATGCAGTCGGTGTCGGGATCGGCTTTGGCCTCACCGACCACCTTGAGGGTTTTGAGATCGAAGATGATGATCTTGGCCTGGGTTCCGTCGCTGATGAATCCTCGGTTGAACTCGCCGGCCAACGCTACTCCGTGCTGCCGCATGAACCCGGTAATATTGCCGATGAGCGCGCCGGTATCGGCATTGATGACCTGAACGGCCGTGCCGCGCGACAGGTAGACGCGGCGCGCGGCGGAATCGACATTAATGTAGTCGAAATACTCCGTGGTGCTGCCCTCGGCGGCGCCGAAAGAATATTTCTGGAGCAGGTGATAACCGCTCTCGGCGGGACGCGCGAGAGCAAGACTTCCGAGCAGTAAGGGCGCCGAAAGCAATGCCAGGCGGCGCAAACCAGATAGCTTCATGGAAATCTCCTTCACAGCTTTGCGATTGGTGCTGGGCGGATTGTAGCTGGGGCGAGATTAAGGCCAGATTAAGAAGTACGGCGATTCGCGGGACAGACGGCGCGGCGTCATCGTACAATGCTCCGGCGCCGCGGGCGCTGGCGTGACCGCGCGGCCAGGAGATCACCTTGCTTCATTCCGTCGCCGAACTACTCACGATACTGCCGTTGGCCGTTGCAGGTCTTGCCACCACGCCGCGGAAAGGAAAGGCCGCGAAGCTCGCAGCCGCCAAGAAAACGCCGACGTCGCCGGCCAACAGTTCGCGCAGCCGGTTCGTCAACCGGCCGGGCCGTCCCGCGGCGTGGCCTTTCAGCGACGGCGCGTGGGTGGGCGAGACGTTTTACCTCTCCGGCCATTTGGGGCTCAATCCCGCCACGGGACGGCCGCCGGCGGCGCCGGAACAGGAAGCGCGCTTGCTGCTCGATGGCGTAAACAAGACGCTGGCCGCGGCGGGCCTGACCGTCAACGACCTCGTCTGGGTGCAGATTTACTGCTCGGACGTGAAGCTTTTCGCCCGCTTCAATGCCGTCTATCGCAGCTATTTCAAGAAGGAATTTCCGGCCCGGGCGTTTCTGGGTTCGGGGCCGCTGCTGTTCGGATGCCGGTTTGAGGTGCTGGGCATCGCCGCCAAGCCGTAACGCCGCGAGTGCAAGCCGGAAAATCTGGCGGAGTTTCGCTAACCGGCGATCTGTTGGATCTTGGCGGCGAGGTCGAAATCGTTTTTAGTCAAGCCGCCGGCGCTATGGGTCATCAGGTCGATGACCACTTTGTTCCAGGAGTTGGACCAGTCGGGGTGATGATCCATTTTTTCTGCGGCCAGCGCTACCTGGGACATGAATCCAAAGGCCTGAGAGAAGTCGCGGAACTCAAACGCGCGGTGCAGACTTCCGTGGTCGATGCTCCAGCCCTTGAGCTTGGCGAGATTTGCGGCGATCTCCTTCTCATTCAGCTTCGTTGCAGCCATGGCGGCACTCCCCTTTGAACTTTTGTCGGCGATGCCATTATGACGTTTCGCCCCGGCAGCGACAAGGCCGGAGGGACTAAGGCTTCTGCCAGTGGCTACTGATCGCGGCGTAGTCCACATCCTCACGCGCGGCAGCCAGGACGGAACCGTACAATTCGGTGGCCGCCGCGCCCGCCGGCAGGTCCACCTGCAGTTCCTTGGCTAAATCCATCGCCAGGCGCATGTCCTTGTGCATCAGGCGCAAGGGAAAACTCGGCTTGTAGTCGTGCTTCAACATCAACGGCGCCTTGACGTCGAGCAACGGAGCGCGGCCCATGCTCGATTGCATGACCTCCACCAGCCGCTCCCCCGCCACGCCGCCAGCCGTGGCCAATGCCAAGGCCTCCGCCAGCGCATCCACTTCAAGGGCCAGCAGTAAATTCATCGCCAACTTGACGGTCTGCCCCGCGCCGTTGGGGCCGAGATGAAACCAGCGCTTGGCGATGGCGGCAAACACAGGTTCGACGCGAGTGAGCGTCTCCTGCGAACCGCCGACCATGATGACCAGTTCGCCCTTTTCGGCGCCCCAGGTTCCTCCGGTGACCGGCGCATCCAGGAATGCGACGTCGCGTTCGGTGCAGGCAGCGGCGACGCGGCGCGCCAGCGCAGGCGAGACGGTGCTCGAATCAACAAACACGCTACCACTGCGCAGCCCGCCGAGCGCACCCTCGGGACCCCAGAGCACCTGCTCGAGCGCCGGAGGATCGCTGACGATAGTGATCGTCACGTCGGAGGCAGCGGCGGCTTCGCGCGGTGTCTTGGCCGCGCGTGCCCCCTGCGCCACCAACGCATCCGCGCGCGACGCGGTGCGATTCCACACCGTCAATGCAAATCCCGCCTTAAGCAAATTCGCTCCTATGGGACGCCCCATCAAACCCAATCCGATCAAGCTAACCGACGGTTTCATAGCCACCTCCTGAGGAATGTGCACAAAAAGAACCTCGAACGTAACGTATCTGTGGAGGAGACTGCAAGGAACAATGGAAAGTGGCAGAAAGAGAGCGGCCGGATCAATCCTGGCGTCAGCCGGCCAAATTCAGAACTCGCTCAGGAGCCAGACGGGGAACGGAGCTTTCCGCGAGCCTCACAATTTGCAGGTAAGAAATCTCCCAGCGAAATTTTTTCATCTCCTGCCCTTGCAGGATTTGCTCTTCCAGGAAGATGGATTTCCCGGAATCGGCGGCGAGTGTTCCTGTGGCGGGGAGAACGATCTGGCCGGAGCGGTAGTGAACTTCGATGCGACGTCCGAGCAGCGAGGAGTAGCGCGCCATACCGCCCATTGTGCGGTCCGTTTATTGTGTATGCAATGGTACGTTAGTACGCATTGAATGGAGCTTGCGGCGTTTTCCGAATGCTAGTGATGACTAGGGGCGTGGCCATGTCCGGCCTCGGGTGCTTGGCTAACCGGGAGGGCTGCCGGCGCCAACCGAAAATCAGCTGTGAACATCAGGACCAGAGGGGAGATGATACCGAACGCCAGCACGGCATACAGTTCGGGGAGGACGTCGCCCAGGATGCCGCCCGCTCCGCTGGTCAACCGCCAGGCCACCCACCCGGCAAGAAGACCCAGAAAGGCTGCAGGCATGCGGCTAGCGGAGGATACCTCCAGGTGCGTATGGCAATGAGGGCAATCCAGGCCGTCGGTAAACGCCGCGGCGCATCGCGCGGGGACCGGTTTCATGCAATGCGGACAAATCCGAGCAGCCACATTTCACCTCCAGTGAAACGATAGCGCAATCCGGCGGGAAGCGAAAGGCCGCTCAAGCAATGGGCGCAAATTCCACGCGCCGGCGCATGGGATCGATGCGGTCGGCGCGTACACGAAGCTGGTCGCCCAATTTCCACACGCGGGCGCGCGCGCCGCGGCCGGAGACAATGGCGTGATCGCGTTCGCGATAGAAGCAGTGCTCCGCCGTATCTTCCTCCAGGCGCGTGATGGGCACCAGGCCTTCGACGAAGATCTCCATCAGTTCGACGAAGAATCCGAACTTCTGCACGGAAATGATCAGCGCGTCGTATTCCTCGCCGAGATGCTGCTCCATGAACCGCGCGGTCTTCCACTGCAGCAGTTCGCGCTCGGCGGTATCGGCGCGCCGTTCAGCCTCCGATGATTCCACGGCGATGGCCGCCAGTTCGCCGCGGGTGTACGGGCCGGTCTCCTCGCGCGCGGCGGCGGGATGGGCCAGCGCCCACTTGAGCACGCGATGCACCACTAGATCGGGATAGCGCCGGATCGGCGACGTAAAGTGGGTGTACTCATCAAAAGCCAATGCGAAATGGCCGAGCAATTCGATGGCGTAACGCGCCTGCTTGAGCGATCGCAGCATCAAGTAGGACATGATTCTCTCTTCGGGTTTGCCGGCGATTTTTTCTGTCAAGCGCTGGTAATGCTGCGGGCGAATCTGAAACGTGTGCGGTTCCGGGAGGGAAACGACCATGGGCCGCTGCCGCGCTCCGCTGCCGCGGCCGGCGCGGCCCGATGCGGCAACGCGGCCGTGACGCACGGTCACGCGGCGCTCGGAAAGGCCCGCCACGCCGAGGGAATAACCGAAGGCCTGCGCCAACTCCTCGAACTCGAGAACTCTTTTGGGATCGGGTTTTTCGTGAACGCGGTGAAGCGAGGCCAGGCCCCGCCCTTCCAGGTATTGCGCGACGGCCTGGTTGGCGGCCAACATGAACTCCTCGATCAGCCGGTGCGCGATATTGCGCTCGCTGCGGACGATGCCGGTCATCTGCCCCGCGGTGTCGAAGACCAGCAACGGTTCGGGCAAGTCAAAATCGAGCGAGCCGCGCCGTGTGCGCTTGGCGTTGAGAACCAGGGCCAGGTCGCGCATGGCTTGAAACCGCTCCACCAGTTCGGCGTAGTGGGCCATCGCCTCCACGTCGCCTTGCAGCACGCGGTTGACGTCGGTATAGGTCATGCGCTCGACCGAACGAATTACGCCCGGCGTGTATTCCGCCGCGGTGACGACGCCGTCGTGGTCCAGGTCGAGCACCACGCTCATCACCAGGCGGTCTTCCCGCGGTTTGAGCGAACAGATGCCGTTGGAGAGATCTTCGGGCAGCATGGGGACGGCGCGATCGGGGAAATAAACCGAAGTGCCGCGCAGCCGCGCCTCGCGATCCAACGCGGAATCGCGCGCGACATAGTGAGCCACGTCGGCGATGTGCACTTGCAAATGCCAGCCGCCGGGGCGGCGCTCGACGTAAACCGCATCATCGAAGTCGCGCGCCGTTTCGCCGTCGATGGTTACGATGGGCAGGTGGCGGAAATCGCGGCGGCCATCCAGTTCCGCATGGCCCACCGGCCGAGCAGCCGCTTGCGCTTCCTGGATTACGTCGTCCGCAAAACGATGGGGCAAGTGATGCTTGCGGATGAGAATTTCGACGTCGACTCCAAAATCATTCTGACGGCCCAGCACCTCGATCACACGGCCGGCCGGGGCGACGCCACCGCCCGGAAAGCGCGTGATCTCAACATCCACCACGGCGCCATCGAACGGCGCGACTCCGTGGCCCGGAGGTATGACGATTTCCTGTAATATGCGCGACTCGAAGGGCAAGACGACATTGCCGCGAGGGCCGCGGCGAAATAGACCCACAACGGTCGCGTTCGCGCGGTCGAGCACCCGCACGATGCGTCCCTCCGCGCGACCCGCCGCGCCGTGTGCCCGCTCGTGGCGTTCGATGCGCGCCAGGACGCGGTCGCCATGCATGGCATCGCCCAATTGAGACGGCGGGATGAACAGGTCGCCATCGATGTCCCGTCGAGGCTCTTCCGGCACTACGAAACCGTAGCCGTCGCGGTGCGCGACCAGCCGGCCTACCAACTGGTTGGGATCCTTTGCCGGGGATCGCGGCGGCTGTGCAGGACCACCTCTCAACTCCCGGGGTTCCCGGGTTGCGGCTCTCGCACCCTTGCCCGTGGCCTTCCCGGCCTCCCTGACCGCCCGGCTGCTTCCGGCCAGCATGTAGCGCCCGCCGCCCATCTCCTCGACCTGCTTGCGACGTTTCAGGCGAGACAGAATCTTGGCGAGGCTCCGGCGGCCAGCCTGCCGCAATGTCAAACCAGCGGCTATCTCCCGCAGGCTCAATGGACTGCGGGACTGGCCCAGAAAATTCAACACATCGTCATCGGTAAGCGATTCGGCAGCGGACATGTACTCAATTGTAGCCCGATAGGGACCAAACCGGCTGAATTGAGCAAAATATTAAATCTTTGGCCCAAGTGAATTGAACCACAACTTATTCCTCGATGCCGTGTTGTAAATATTCAATAAGCACAAATGTCCCGGCCTTTCTCCGACGAGCTGGGGCTGTCCCCCAATGGGGGATGCGGGGAGACGGCTTGACCTGGGTCGTCTCCCTTTTATTTTTTCTTTTGTAGCTGGATACGAAAACCCGCCAGCAAGGCCATGCTGATTGAACGCTTGCCATGGCTGGAGCTCCGGAATAAGCTGCCACCGTGCGCAATCTCTGGTCAGCAGCGGTCGGCACCTTGCTTGTCTGGTCCCTTGCGCTCTGCTTCCTTGCGCCCGGCATCGCGGGAACATCGGCGCAATCCCAAGATGACCAAGACAGCGACAGCCAAGCGGTCTATCTGGTGGCGCGCTCTCCTATCGCTGATCCTTACTTCCATGAATCGGTGGTTTTAATGCTGCCGCATAGGGAGGACAACCCTTTGGTCGTTGGTCTGATCATCAACAAACCGGCACGCGTTCCACTGAGCGAAATTTTCCCCGGCGAAGCGGCGCTGAAGGATCGCACGGAGACCGCATACTTCGGCGGGCCCGTGGAACCACGGAGTCCCGGCGTGATCTTCCGCTCCACCAAGGCTGCCAAGCAGGCGATCCGGTTGTTCGGCGATGTTTATGTGAGCTTCGACCGCGACTTCGTCAAGGGACTGCTGGAAAAACCGGAACCGGGGCAAGATTTGCGGCTGTTCCTGGGGCGCGCCCAATGGGCGCCGGGGAAACTGCAGGGCGAGATGGTAGGAGGAGCGTGGTCCAACCTGCGAGCCGAAGGGAGCCTGATATTCAACGCCGATCAGACCTTTCTGTGGCGCACTCTTTCCGAGCGCGCGCAACCCATCCCTCAAGCGAAACTGGCCGAGCGGCCGTTTTTGCAATCTCGGTTTCTTCAAGCGAACTGATCAAGGGTGGAGATCCCATGAATCGCGCAGATGCTTCCTGCAACTGCTTTCGCCGCTTGGCAGTTTACGTTGTGTTCGCTCTTTTCGTTTGGCTGATCGCGGCAGCTTCGCCGCCGCGCGCTGCGGATGTTTCCGGATCAGACGTCTATAAGAGTCACTGCGCGGCATGCCACGATCAGCCCGAGGCCACGCGCGCGCCTTCGCGCGACGCCCTGCAGAAATTGCCTGCGACCCACATTTTGAAGACCCTCGATTTCGGACTGATGATGGGCATAGCCTATCCGCTGAAACGCGACGAACGCGAGGCCGTGGCCAAGTTTCTGGGCACCTCCGAAGCCGAGGCTCCCCTGCCCGCCAGCGCGTTCTGTCCGACTGGGCAGCATCCCTTGTCCGGAGCGGCGGCCGGAAATTGGAATGGTTGGAGCCCATCTTCGACGAACTCGCGCTACCAGACTAGCGACCAAGCCGGGCTCACCGCCGCTCAAGTCAGCCACCTGAAATTGAAATGGGCGTTCGGGTTTCCCGGCGATGTCACTGCGTTTGCCGCGCCGACGGTTTTGAATGGAACGCTATTTGTGGGCAGCGCGGGCGGTGCGGTGCAGGCTCTGGATGTCAAGAGCGGGTGCGTGTATTGGGTATTCCAGGCCAACGGCCCGGTGCGCTCCGCCATTCTTGCCTTGCCCAACGGCAGTGACACTTCGTTGCTGATTGCCGACCAAATCGGCTGGGTGTACTCGCTGGACGCGAGAACCGGACACGTACTCTGGAAGCACCGAGTGGAAGATCACGAGGCCGCCCGCCTGACCGGCTCGCCGGTTGCAGCAGACGGCGTGGTGTTCATCCCTGCCTCCTCATGGGAGGAAAGCCGCGCCACCGATCCTCACTACGAGTGCTGCACGTTTCGGGGCAGTGTGACCGCACTGCGCGTGAGTGACGGTTCCCCGGTGTGGAAGACGTATTTCGTGGACCCGCCCAAGAAAACGGGAAGTGTAAACAGCGCCGGGACCACGCTGTGGGGACCTTCGGGCGCTCCGGTGTGGTCGGCTCCCACGGTGGATAGCAAGCGCGGAGTGCTGTATATCACCACGGGCGACAACTACTCGTCTCCCCCTACCGCGAACAGCGATGCCATTATGGCTCTGCAGATCAAGACGGGAAAAATCTTGTGGGTTCAGCAAACCTATTCCAACGATGCCTATACCTCAGCCTGCCGCGATAAGGGCCCCAACTGCCCTGCCGAGAGTGGTCCCGATTACGACTTTGGTTCCTCCGCCATCCTGGCGCACACGCCGAGTGGCCGGGACATCCTGCTCGCGGGACAGAAATCCGGCGTTGTATACGGTCTTGATCCGGATCAGAACGGCAAAATTCTATGGCAAACGCGGGTTGGCAAGGGCGGCCGAAACGGCGGCGTTCAGTGGGGCATGGCCAGCGATGGCAAGGTGGTCTACGCCGCGGTTTCCGATATGGCAGGAACTTTGAATTTCAACGCGCCCGTGGGCGGCGCCAATTTCGATCCCGCGCAAGGCGGGGGCCTGACGGCTCTGCGCGTCGAGGACGGCAGCCAGGTCTGGTTTGCCAAGCCGGAGCCGTGCGCGCCGAGGCGGCCGGGTTGCAGCCCCGCTCAATCGGCCGCGCTGACGATGATCCCCGGGGTGGTCTTCTCCGGTTCGGTGGACGGCCATCTGCGAGCTTTCTCCGACGGGGACGGAAAGGTTCTTTGGGACTTCAATACCGCCAGAGAATATTCCGCCGCGGATGCAGTTCCAGCGCACGGAGGCTCACTCGACGGGGCTGGTCCGATCGTTGCGGGCGGCATGGTATTCGTCAATTCGGGATATCCCCGGACAGGTGGCATGCCCGGAAACGTGATCCTGGCATTTGCGCCGGACGAATAGATGAGTAGCGATACCTTGTAATGATTGGTGGAATGATTGGTGCCCGAAAGAGGACTCGAACCTCCACTCCCTTGCGGGAACCAGCTCCTGAAGCTGGCGCGTCTGCCAATTTCGCCATTCGGGCACAAAAAGAAGAAGGCGGCAAAGCAAAATCATTTTGCGCGCCGAGTATCACTTTGTCAAACCGCCACCCGCCTTGGGGATCACCACGCCGCCAGCTTGCCTTGACCCTCTTCCCTCCAACCGGCGTGGTGCTATAATCCGCTCACCGGCGGAGGCCAGAATGCATGGCACCGCACTTTCCAACTCGCAACAGGCTCACATGCCATTCCGGCAGGGAGGAAAACCATGCCTGATCTCCCGGGTCCATTGGCGTATCTTTTGCTTTCCTGGGGCGTGATTACGACGGCGCTGATTGTCCTGCTGATTTACCGTACCACGCTTTCCTCCAAGGAAGACGACCAGCTCTATCTCAACAAGGCCGAGGCTTCCATGATGGGCGCCGAACAGCAGGTGATCATCAACAAGCTGGATCGCCTAGGCCGGCCCATCATGTGGCTGGCGGCACTGTCCGGCATTTTGCTGGTGGCCAGCGCTGGCGTCTGGCTGTGGATCGGGCTTAGCAGCTTCTAGATCCGCCGCGCGGCTTTTCAAGCGGATGGATGGGTCCACTGCCGCAGGCATATCCGGCCAAGAGGTTATCTTTGTCCGCCGGACGGTGAAACGTTGCCCGCCGGCCGCGGAGAAGTCACCGGGGGCGCCGCTGTCTGCGCAGCCGTGGGAACCTGGGAGGTGTGGTTCAATACGATCACCCAGGTACCGGCGCGTTTCTGCAGCACGAGCGTGGTGTGGCCCACTGCTGAAGAGGGCGCCCCGTCCACCTGTCCGGAAAATTCCCACTGGTAGGTAACCCAGGCTTCGTCGCCAAGCACTTTGGAGTAGGTATTGGTGCGCTCCAGGCGGCCGCCGTTCATACGCGCGTACTGTAACTGGTACGCGCGCGCATAGTTTTCCCAACCGATCAGCGGCGGCTCCCACGCGCCGCTTACCACCACGACGTCGTCGGCGTAATACTTGCGCATCATCTCGACCTCGCCGACTTGCCAGGCGCCGAGCATCTGCCCCACAACAAGATCAACGGCCTGCGGATCGGGTAGGGAGCCCGCAGGCAAAAGGCTGGTCGTATCCGCTTGTTTGTTGTCATTCTTTTTGTTGTTTTGCGCCGCGGAATTGCCGGCCGCCAGCGCCGGCGCGGCCAACATCGCCGCCAGCGCGACCCATGCCACGGCCACGGCAATCCGGCCGGCTCCCGCCGCAAACGACGACGCCTGCCGTGGCTGCTTCCCTTCTCCAAAAATCTTTTTTGATGGGCGCATCAGTGCCTCCGCTTCCCGCCGGGCGCAGACGCTCGCGGCGGACAACGTCGCGAAGATAGCATGAAATGGGGAGTCCCACAGGCTTTCCCGGCAACGGCGACGGCGTGCGTCTTCAAATAGTGACCCCCTGAGCCGCGGCGGCGCCGGAGCGGTCAGCAGGCCACGCGAAAGCCGTAATCGGCATAATGAAAATCCGGAGGAATGCTCGACCGTCCCGCGCACCGCGAGGCCTTGATGTGGTGGCGCCAAGACCCGCCGCGGGAGGCGCGGCGGCTGCCGCATTCCGGTCCCTGAGGATTGCGCTCCGGGGAATGTTCGTAGTAGCGCGCGTCGTACCAATCCGCGCACCACTCATGCACGTTGTCACCCATGTTGAACAGGCCGTAACCGTTGGGCGCGTACATTCCCACCGGTTCCGGACCGGTCTTCCAACGTGTCGCGTAGTCCGGCAACTCCTCCGGCGGGGCATCGCCCCAAGCGTAAAGAGCGCCTTCGATGCCGCCGAGCGCCGCCCATTCCCACTCCGCTTCAGTGGGCAGGCGATACCTCCGGCCGTTGTCAGCGCTGAGCCACTCGCAGAAGGCCGTGGCGTCGAACCACGACGGCCCCACCACTGGCTGCAGAGAATGCTGAAAGTTCGGGTCGTTCCAAAACTGCGGCGCGGTTCTCCCGGCGGCGGCGAGGAAGTGGGCATACTCGGTTCTGGTCACCTGGCAGGCGGCCATCTCGAAAGCGTCCACCCAGACGCGGTGCACCGGTTTCTCGTCGTCGCGGCCGATGGCGCATCCCATCTGGAACCAGCCCGCGGGGATGGGAACCATCTGCGCGAATTCGCCACTCTGGACGGCCCCGCTTCGATAGGCGTTGGTTGACATTGCTATTCCAGCGCGGCTTTTCTCACGTCGCACGGGCCTCACAAACTCTGGCCTGCGCTCGCCAGGAAGTATATTGCAAGCCATCTTCCTGAGCCATCTTTGAGCAGGGGGCGCGCCGGTGTGTCCGGGATTTTGGTTTGCGTGAGTTTTAGCGGCGATAGCTGCGCTACTATGTTCCGGTGATAAGTAAGCCTGCGCGAAGACCGTTTGCAATAGTGGCCGCGACGTTATTGGCGGCCATTCTATTTCCCGCGCGTGCGCACGCCGCCGGGCCGGACCTGCCCCCCGCCGCCAAGCAGGGGCTCGATCTGCTCTACTCCGGACAGGCGGAGCAAGCCGTGGAACTCTTCAAGCAAATGCAAAAGAACGCGCCCGATCACCCGCTCGGTTATCTTCTCGAGGCCGACGCTCGCTGGTGGCAGCTCTATTGCGAAGCCTGCGAAATCAGGTGGAAAATGATCGACGCCTGGAAGCGGACGCGCAACGCCGACGACGACGCCTACTTCGCGCTCACCGACAAGGCCACGCAACTCGCTGAAGCGCGCATCGCCGCCGGCGATTCGGCGGAAATGGAGCTGTATGCCGGCATGGGCTGGGCATTGCGGGCGCGCCTGCTCGGTCTGCTCGACGCCCGCCGGGGAACCGCCCAAGCCGGGGTCAAGGCGCGCGCGCACCTGCTGCGCTGCCTCGCGCTCGACCCGCAGATGTCCGACGCCTACGCCGGCCTCGGGCTTTACAACTACTATGTGGATACGCTATCGGCGATGGCCAGGGTGCTGCGCTTTTTCATGGGCATTCCCGGCGGGGAAAAACAGGATGGCATTCGCCAGTTGCGAATCGCCATGGAACAGGGCGTGCTTACGCGCGTCGAGGCCCGCTATTACCTGGCGAAAAATCTGCGTAACTACGACCTCAACTATGTGGCTTCCGTGGATCTAATGGCGCCCCTGGTGGCCGATTATCCCCGGAATCCCTTCTTCCGATTGCTCCTGGGAGATGTCCAAGCCAAGCTCGGCCGCCGCGAGCCGGCCGTGGCCAACTTCCACGCCGCCGAGCAAATCCCCGTCGCCAATCCCGCCTGCGCCCAGAGCATTCGCTCGCTGGTCGCCCAAGCGCTGGCCCTGCTCACCCCCAACCCGGGATAACCCAGGAGCGCAGCGACGAGGAATATCTCTGCGACTGCGCAAAAGATCACCTGTTTTCGGTAGTGGTGGGCCGGCTTGCCGGCAAGCCAACCGCAAACCATGCGGCTTCGCGCCATTTCCCCTGTTGCTTCACCCATACGGTCATAAGCTGATTGTTAACATCGGCGATCCGGCCGCTGTTATTGGCCCTGAGGTGGATGTGCCCTTCGACAATTGCGGCGCTACCATACGAACGGACATGGAGATCGGAAAGATCCAGCGTCAAAAACTTGTGCGCTCCGCTTCCGATGCCCTGCAAATATTCGGTTTTGTACTCCACCTGGCCGCTGGCGTGCGTGTGCGTGAAATCATCCGTTTCGCAAGCACCCATGGCCGCCAAATCCGCGCGCAATTCAGCGTCGTTGCATTCCGCATTCATCTTCAACACTTCCTGATCGTCTTTGGCTTTGGCATCGCTCGCCCGGGCCGCGGCAGCCGCATTGCCAGGCTTACCGGCGAACGAGAATCCCAGCGCAAACACCAGCGCACAGGAAAAGAGCGACACCAGAACGCGATTTCGAGACATTGAATGTTCTCCTTACGCAGAGTTCGACTGGCCCGGTTGGATAAAGCAAAAGGCCGGAGTTTTGTGGTTCAGTATCTCCTGCCCCTCTGTTGCCCCATGACCAGCACATGTCCGTCCGAGTGATACTCGATGGATTTCAGAAAGCCCCAGGTGGTCACGCCATTCTTAGCCGGATTGCAGGTGATGCTGACAACTTCCCCAATCTTCCAGTCCGCCGGACTCAATCCCTGCCGGGAGTAACGGTTGGGGGGACCACCTTGGCAACCCACTTCCTCAGTCTTGCCGGTCTGCTCATTCTTCACGGCGATCCAGGTGACGGTGTGTGGATTGATCCAGTCGAGCTTCGTAAGCACTCCGGTCTGGGTCCATTGCTTGTCCATATAGAACTCGGCCTGAATCGAGTGGTGAGCCCAGACAGGCGCCGCTGCCAGGAACACGCCCAAAAGCCCCATCCCTATATGGTTGCTGCGCTTCATTTCGGACCTCCTCGTGAGGACTTGAAGGAAACTATACCACTTGCGGGGGAGTGGATAACCCGGAATGTGTTATCGAGGTAGCCCGACATTTGCCTTTTGGAGGGGTACATCTGGTATGGCCAGGCGCTGCGCAGCGGAAAGCCCTTGCCTACCAAATGGGCTGAACCCGCATCATAGATGCGGAGTGGTTGACTTGGGCGCGGGCCGGTGGTATCTGTGGCAGGGTCGCCCGAAAGCTAGGATTCCAAACGATCTTGAACATCCGCGAATTGTCCTGGGGTAGGAACGCCCCCTCTGGTTGGAACTACAGGGTCATCTTCAACGCAGCGCCAAAGCGGTCCGGGCGAGCTCTCGGGCTGGCCGCTGCGCTCGGTATAGCGTTGCTCCTCTCCGCCTGCCAAGATTACAACCCCAATCTGGGAGTGGCGCCGGTGCAATCTTCATCGATCACTAACATCTCGCCGGCGGCTAGGGCTGCTGGCTGCCCGGGTTTCAGCATTCTTGTAAACGGCTCCGGGTTCGTTGCGGGCGCAACCGTGCAATGGGCCAAGCCTGTAGGCAGCGTTCCCAGCAATCGAACCACAACCTTCGACACCACAACCGGCAACCTCACGGTGATGATCAACACTGCTGATATCGCTACACCGGGCAATGCCACTATCGACGTGACCCTCCCGGGAACGACACAGGGCAATAATCTCTCGAACCTTGTGCAGTTTACCGTCACTGCGCCCACGACTCCCTGCCCGGCGGCAACAACCACGTCCACCACGGCAAATGCAAGGACTGCGGCGCTTTCCTCCAACAGTTTGTCGCCGGCCATCAGTGCCAGCCGGCGTTATGTGGCATTCGTATCCGTCTCGGCGGATCCCGCGACCAACGCCAGCACCGGCATCAACAAGGTATTTCTGCGCGATACCTGCGCGAGCGCTCCCACGGACTGCATGCCACAAACGATTCTGGTTTCCGCGGGAATGGGCGGGGCTGATCCCAACGGCGAGAGTGGAGAACCTGCCGTAAGCGCGGACGGTCGGCTGGTAACCTTTGCCTCCGAAGCCAGCAATCTTGTTGGCGACGACACCAACGGGGTGGCCGATATCTTCGTGCGCGACACCTGTATCGGCGCGCCAGCCGGCTGCACTCCCGCGACCCTGCGCGTCTCGCTCGGCTCCAGCGATGGCGAAGCCAATGGCGCGAGCGATTCCCCCTCCATCAGCTCCGACGGCCGCTTCGTAGCGTTTGGCTCCACGGCAAGAAATCTCGTGGCTGACGGCTCTTCGGCGCCCACGGGAGCCTTCCTGCGGGACACCTGCTTCGGCGCCGGACAGGACTGCAAGCCTTCGACCACACGGATACCGATCTCCTCTACACCGGCACGGTGAAGTATTCTGCGTCTCCCGTACCGCGACGCTAATCCGGAAGAACAATGAGGCATTCGGGGTCCAGCCGCACCGACCACGGCAAGGAATGAGACTGCAACTCCGTCCAGCGCTCTAGCGGCATCTCCACCTGCAGATGGTAGTCGGAGGAATCCGCCGTGGAGGAGTGCATGCGGAGATAGGCCGTCACGCGGAAGGGCCCCTCGGTGGCGGCGACCAGCCAGCAAGGAAACTCATTTCTTGAGGCGTCGTGGACTCCCGGCGGCATCGACGTGACGCAAATATGGTGCGCGCGGATCCCCACGTGGCCGATGGCGCTCTGCATTTGCTCTTTGCATCGCAGGGAGCAGTTCCAGTCGAGCGCCTCAACTAAGTTGGGGTTTATGATGCGAGCGCGCGAGAAATTCTTGCAACCAGTCAACCGAGCGGTCACAACATTTGGAGGACGGCGAAAGATTTCATCCCGCGGCCCGCTGGCGACAACGCGGCCGTTGTCGAGCACGATGATCTCGCCACATAGCCGGTAAATCTCCTCAAGATTATGACTGACCAGAAGCGTCACCCCGGAATAGGCGTTCAGCGTCTCGTGCACCTGAAGCTCGAGCTGGCTGCGCAGGTGCGTGTCCAAGGCCGAGAAGGGCTCATCGAGCAACAAAGCCGCCGGCTTCGGAACCAGGCAGCGCGCCAGTGCCACGCGCTGCTGCTGTCCTCCGGAGAGCATCCCCGGATATTGGTTTTCGAGCCCGGAAAGATGCAGTGCCGCCATCTGCTCGGCAACGCGCCGCGCCCGTTCGGCTGGTTCGAGGCGCCGCAACCCGAAAGAAATATTTTGGAGGACCGTCAGATGAGGAAAAAGCGCATAGTGCTGAAAGACCAGCCCGACTTTGCGCGCGCGGCTGGGAACGTGGATGCCGGCGGCGGAGTCGAAAAGGACGCGGCCGTCCAGAACGATGCGGCCACGCAAGTGCGGCTCAAACCCGGCGATGGCGCGCAGCGTCATGCTCTTACCGGCGCCGGACGCACCCAAGATTCCAACTGGAGCGTTCCCCGCTCGGAACGCTACCTGAAGCGTGAAACCCGGAAAGCTCTTCTCTATTTCAACCTCGAGCGACACTTCCCCCCCGAACGACGCCTCGCGTCCCACGCGCCAGATAACGCCGCTGATAGCGCGTCCAGCCGTCCATCGCAGCAAGGACGCCGAGAGAGATCACCAAAACGATGCCCGACCACAGTAGCGCCTGGCGCGTATCGCCCGCCGCGATGGCAAAGTAGATAGCCACCGGCATCGTTTCCGTACGGCCCGGAATGTTGCCCGCGAACATCAAGGTCGCCCCAAATTCACCCATCGCGCGGGCAAAAGCCAGCGCCACACCCGCCAGGATGCCGGGCCAAGCCAGAGGAATAGCGACGCCGACGAGGATTTCCCATTCGGTCGCGCCAAGTGTGCGCGCGGCATCGAACAAGCCAGGATCAATTTGCTCGAAGGCTCCCCGCGCCGTGAGGTACATCAAGGGAAAGGCCACCACCGTTGCGGCAATGACTGTTGCGGACCACGAAAATACCAGGATTGTTCCGGCGCGCCATAGGATTTGCCCCAGCGGCCCGGTTCGCCCGAACAGACTGAGCAGAACGAAACCCACGACTGTGGGCGGCAATACCAGCGGGAGCAACACCAAGCCATCGAATAACTCCCACAGACGGCTGCTGCGGCCGCTGCGCCAACCGGCCGCAAGCACTCCCAACACAAATGTAACCGCCGTCGCGCTCAGCGCGGTCTTCAATGAAATCCAGAGCGGTGAAAGGTCCATGTTCATGGAACGAGGCCGCCGGTACCGCTAGGTGGCGGGAAGAAAGCCGTACCGAGAAAAAATCATGCGCGCGGAGGCGCTTCGTAGAAATTGGACATACGCCCGCGCGGCGTCGGGATGCGGGGCATCACGCAATGCGGCCGCCGGGTAAACAATCGCTTCGTGCGTACCAGCCGGCGCCGCGGCCACGACGCGAACCTGACTCGAAGTCGCGGCATCCGTTGCATACACAAGCCCGGCATCCGCGCTGCCGGTTTCGACATCGGCCAACACCTGGCGCACGTCGGTGGCCAGCACAGCCTTCTTTCTTACGGTTGCGTAGATGCCAAGGGCAGTCAACACCTGCTGCGCATACATCCCCGCAGGGACCGTTCGCGGGTCTCCTATGGCCACAATCCGCACATCGGGGTGATCCAAATCGCTAAAGTTCGCGACATTCTTGGACCCCCTGGAGATGATCAGCACCAACTCATTGCGCAACAGGTCCACACGTGTCTCCGCAAGGAGCAGCCCTTTGGCGGCGAGCGCATCCATCTGCTGCAGCCCCGCCGAAACAAACACATCCACAGGGGCTCCCTTTTCGATTTGTATTTCCAGGGTTCCCGAGGCACCCGAGTTGAGATCCACTCTCACATCGGGTCGCGCGCGTTGAAATTCACGGTCAATTTCAATCAGTGCGTCGTTCAAGCTCGCCGCGGCAGAGACGGTTATTTGCACAGGCTCTTGAGGGACACGGGCCTGCAAGTGTGAAGCAGAGAATGTTGCCAGGCAAAGAACGCCGGGCAACAACGCCGCAAGCCGATGGCTCGGAATCCGCATGGGTATATGCAATTATATACGCCTCATTTCAATGGGGCGCGCTTTTTATACACGGATTCCGCATTTAAGGGCGGGCGGATTGCTCCTGCTCGAAAGCGTGGTAGGAAGAACGCACCAGCGGCCCGGCCTCCACATGGCGGAAACCTAACTGCAAGCCCAACCGCTTGTACTCCGCGAATTCATCGGGATGGACGAAACGAACCACGGGCAGGTGCTCGCGGTCCGGCTGCAGATACTGCCCGAGAGTGAAGATATCGGTGCCCCGGGCGGTGAGATCGGCCATGACCTGCAACACTTCTTCGCGCGTTTCCCCCAGCCCCAGCATCATGCCGGTCTTGACAGGCATGGCCGGAGCCTGCTGTTTGGCGCGCTGCAACAACTCCAGCGACCGTTCGTAAAGGGCGCCGCGGCGCACCCGGCTATAGAGTCGCGGCACAGTCTCGATATTATGGTTGAGCACGTCGGGACGCGCAGCAATAACCGTTTCGAGCGCCGGCCATTCCCCGCGAAGATCCGGAATCAATACCTCGACCTTGCAATCCGGCACACGGCCGCGGATCGCGGCAATGGTGCGGGCAAAAATCGCCGCCCCGCCGTCGGGCTCATCGTCGCGGTTCACGGAGGTCACCACAGCGTAGCGCAAATTCATCTGCTGCACGGCTTCGGCCACGCGCTCAGGCTCCGCCGCATCGGGCGGCCCCAGCGGGCGGCCTGAAGGCACGGCGCAGAAGCCGCAGGCGCGCGTGCAGATGTTTCCCAGGATCATGAAGGTCGCCGTGCGGTGCTCCCAGCATTCGCCTTGATTGGGGCAGCGCGCACTCTCGCACACCGTGTGCAGGTTCAGCGTGCGCATGATGCGCTTCAAATCCTGGTAATTTTCGCCGCCGAAGAAACGGACTTTCAACCAGTCCGGGCGCGGATGCGCATCCGGCGGCGGGACGGGGTTGGCATTCGCGAGGATGTGAAACGGCGAGGCCATCAGCAGATTGTAGTGGCCGGCATCGTTGCCCTAGTGCGCACTGCGGGCCGCATTTCCGGCCTTCCACTTGATGTTACAACCGGCGCTGGGTCTTTGATCTGGTGGAACGGGGCGCCCCGCCAAAACAGCGTCCATGGCGGCGCGCATATCCGCACCCGTTACGGGACGGCCATTCTTGGGGCGGCTGTCGTCAAATTGTCCGCGGTAGACGAGGCGGCCATCGCGATCGAACAAGAAAAAATCCGGCGTGCAGGCGGCGTGATAGTCCTGAGCCACAGACTGGGTTTCATCGACAAGATAGGGGAAGGTGTAGCCGGCCTTTTGCGATTCTTCGGCCATTTTCTCGGGCCGATCGTCGGGATAGGCTTCGGTATCGTTGGAATTGATCGCCACGATCGCTGCGCCGCGCTTCTGATATTCCTTGGCAAATTCCGCGAAGCCCGCCTGGATGTGCTTCACGTAAGGGCAATGGTTACACATAAACGCCACCAGTAGGGCCGGCGCCTTGCTCATGTCGTCGGAGGAAACCAGTTTGCCGCCAGGGTCGGGGAGGCGAAAGTGCGGGACCTTGGTCCCTAAGGGGAGCATTGTGGAAAGTGTCTCAACCATGTCGATATCTCCTCCTGTTCTTGGAAATCCTAACACATGCAGCGAATCGCAGCGACATCCACAGACGCCACTACCTACCTACACCGGCTCAGTAGACATCTATGCAAAACAGCGTTGTTTCTGAATTAAACTATTGCGATAGACTGTGTTTCGCCTCTGTGCGGAAGTGGCGGAATTGGCAGACGCGCAGGACTTAGGATCCTGTGGCCGCAAGGTCGTGGGGGTTCAACTCCCCCCTTCCGCACCATGAATCTTTTTGCACCGATCAGCCTTCATTCACCGCTCGAAATCGCTTTCGCCGGCTATCGTACTTCGAAGCAAATCAGAAGTAGAGAGGGAGGCGGATTCCGCATCCGCCTCCCTGCCAGCGTGGGATCTACGAGGGTTTCAACTGCGGAGAGGTCTTCTGCAGAAGGGCGACTAAATCATGCGCGGCCTTCGGGGTATTCACTTCCGAGCCGTTGATAATCTCCGCGGCGTTGATAGAACGGCCATACAGGTTGCGGTTGGCATCGCTATCGGGCCGCAGGCTCGCCCCCTCCAGCGAAATGCCGGCAAAGATTCCGCGGGAACGGGAGTACGCTAGGATTTCGGCGCGGAAGGTTGCGTCAGTGCCAGCTGTCGCGGCGCGGCCCACCGGTCCCGCCGCGACGGAGGCATCGGCGCCGAGCTTGACCTTACTTTGCAACAGGCTATGCACTCCGCGGTCGTTCATCACCAGAAAGACATAGTCCGTGGCTTGGCCTCCGACCTGGAAGCCGACGCTCCCTTCTTCGAGGGCCATCATCGTAGGCTTGCCCCACTGGCTGGAAAAATCCTTGCCAGTCCGGCAAACCATGGCTCCCCGGCCATAACTCCCGCCGACGATGAATGCGCCCTTGATCACTGAGGGCATCACAATCACGCAGCGGGCCTGATCCAACAGATCGCGCGGGATGTCATCGGGGATGCCGAGTACCTCCTGCATGACCAAACCGGCATTTTGAAGTCTTTCGTGCTCCTCGCTGGCGGCGTCGCGTGCGTATGACAATGGAGCGAGAGCAAACATCGCTGCCACAACGAATATGAGTCGCTTCATAATTACCTCCGTTGGATCTTTGGTGCCCACTGCCGCAACTAGACGAATCGGTTGCCGCAGCGGAATGGCTGAGCCAAACCACATTGCCTACTTCGATTTCAATCACCGGATGACGCAACACGCTTGCCATTGAGGGAAGTAATTCGTAAGTGTCGCGAAGTCAGGCAGATGGATCTATGGCTGCAGATCTATTGTGCGGTACTAGTCCCTGTAATTTTGTTCAGGGCCTGGGCTTTTCTGCGCAACGATCAGGCGTGAGCTGAGATCGAAGTTTCCATGAGTCGCCATAGACAACTAAGGGTATTGCAGGCGGAACTTCGAAGTGCTGGATATCAATTTCCGGGCGCCATCAGGCCGTAGTATTTCAACCGGCGACGGAACGTGTTGGGGCCAATCCCCAGTGTACCGGCCGCGACGCTTTCGTTCCCGTGAGATTCGCGCAGTGCGCGGACCAAAGCGTTGCGCTCGAACTCGTCCAAGAGCAGGGCGTCAAGACCCGATGAGAGGCCCGGTTCGCCGATGGGCCTGCCAGCCAAAATCATATTGAGGTCTTCCACCTCGACAATGGGACCAGAAGCGGCGGAGACAGCTTGGCGGACGGTATCTTCCAGTTCTCGCACATTCCCTGGCCAATCGTAGCCCAACAGACAACTCATGGCGGCGACAGAGAATTCCGCCTGCGGTTTTTGACGGGCGTATCTGTCAATGAAGACATCCACCAGCAGGGGGATGTCCCTCCTTCGGTCGCGAAGAGGAGGCATGTCAATTTGCGCTACATTGAGCCGCAGGTACAGGTCTTCGCGGAATGCGCCTTCTTTTATTTGCGCGCGCAGGTCGCGGTGCGTGGCGGCGATGATTCTGGCCTTGAAGGGCTGGCTCGCGGTCGCGCCAAGCGGAGTAAACACGCCTTCCTCCAGAGTCCGCAACAATTTGGCTTGCAGGCCCAAGGAAAGGCCGGCGATCTCCCGCAAGAAAAGGGTTCCCTCCGCCACCAGCGACAGGAGCCCCCATTTCATCTGCGAGGCGCCGACAAAAGCGCCCTTTTCATATCCGAAGAGTTCGGCTTCAAATAATGTGGAAGAGAGACTCGTGCAGTCGAGGGAAATAAAAGGTTTGCTTTTGCGCGGGCCGAGGGCGTGAATGGAGCGCGCGGCCGATTCCTTGCCTGTTCCGCGCTCGCCGCAAATCAGAACCGAAAAGGGATAGGCGCTGACCTTATGAACGGCGCTGTAGACGCGCTGCATCGGCGCAGAGAATCCGATCAACTCCCCCAACGTTCCTACCGTTGCATCATCCTTGTTCGATTCCATGGAAGCGTTTGGCGCCCGCAGTGCAAGAAACTGAGCAATCTGGGCGAGCACCTGCTAGGCCGCACTTCTTGCCCAGTTGCGCTCGATTTCGGCCCAGCCTGTCCGCGGGACGCGGCCCAACAAACCCGCTGTGGCGTATGACATCTGATCCACGCCGTGCCTCGCGCGGCGCGTTACACGGGCAAACACAAAAGGCCCGCAAATGCGGATGGACGCTTTCACGGCGCTGAGCAACATCAGGGAGAGAACAACGACACGGAGAGTCTCGAATTCTTCGCCCAAGGTAGCAGGCACTCCCTGACGGATCAGGAACTTCCGGAAACGCCACAATGTCTTCAGATCGCTCGAGAGCGAAGAGATCCACAAGAGCGCAAGTTCCTGGCGTTCCTTGCGAAACTGCCTGGCGATCTTATGCAAGTCCGGATTGGATAGGAAAATTTGATATTCGGTGTCGTCCAATAGCCGGCTGGGATTGGCGAAGGACGATCCTTCCAAAGTAACGATCTGGCTGAATGCGCTCAGGGCGGAGGAATCTGGAACACTCTTGGAAGCGCCCCGGAGACTGATGGCCAGGAAGCCGATGAATAAAGCAACCCCCAAGATGGTGAAGAACAGCAAGCCGATCATGGATTGGTGACTCTCCGAACTGTGGACCTCGTCCGATTCCAGCCTTCTACCCAGCGGCCAAACTCGGCATCCAGCTCTGGGCTTGTGCCAATGGCCATCTGGGGATTCGGCGCTTCGACCCATACAGCCCATGTCCACACCGCCAACATGGCTACGAAACTTAGAGGGCTCAGGATTGTCCAATACGGTAGGAACGAATGGGCCAGATCGATCACGGCGTTGTTGGCAGTCGCTATTGAGGCATAAACTCCCAGACCAACGGCAATCCCCCATGCGTTTCGTCCGAGTTGTATTCCATAGTATCGAGCCGCGAACAACATGCCCAAAATCATCACGGCCTGCGCAAAACCACAACTTCGATCGAGGGCCGCATGAATCGAGTACAAAGCGGGATGTGTGGCATAGCTCCAGAAGGAGCCAAGCGCGACTAGGGCCAAACCTGTAACCACAACCGCAAATGTCCGAGACAGTACCCTGTGAGGGGCCGATCCGCGGGGGAACGTATGCCTGTAAACCTCCCACACAACCAGGAAACGGAGAGCGATGCTTAAACTCTCAATCACCCAGTACATAGTGGAATAGCCCCCCGGGAAAAACATAATGGTTCCAAAAATGGCAATTGTCCCGGCAAGCACATAAACTGCATACGAAAAAAAATATCCATAGGGACGCCACAAACCCTTGAAAAGCAAGCGCCCAACGAGACACACCTCAAGAGACAGTCCTAGGAGCGAAAGAGCGTAGAAGCTCGCCGACACGATAGGGCATATTCTACCCCTAGGTCACAATCGAATGGAAGGGAGTGTTGCTCCCCACATTCCCAATATTCACCAAGGATAGGGTGGCGGAAAGGGCATTTTGAAACCTCCAAGAGAATTTGTATACCGGGCAACCATACGGTGTCCTCGTTGATATCGTTACTTTTATGCGATTTGTTCAGTCGACTGAAAACGAAGGAATTGCGCGGAGGGAAAAACTGGCCTAGAATATGCTGAAGTCATGCTTCGTGAAAATGCCATATTCCGTTATCTAGACAATGCATTGGGCTCCTTGCCGAGTCCGTTCGCCCGACTCGTATTTTTGTCGTCGTTGAGAGACCCCTACACGGGGCATTACTTCCACGAAGGGTGGGCCAGCGTTTCCTCAGTTGGCGACGTAAATACAACGCTGCGGGAAACCCACCGGACTGTTTTTGACTCCGTTGTTGACCTCTCTCTGATCACCCTGACCCGGGAGTTGCGAAAGCACTTCCAGTCCCTGGGAGAGGCGGAACTGCGCACGGCCAGTCTATGGCTGCAAACCGAGCCGTTTCATGAAATGATTCCTGAGGGATGTCCCTTGCTGTCGCGCAAGTTCTTCATTTCGCAACTTCGGTTAGCTTTGGAAGTTTTGGCGAAAGCTCCGAATTGGGCGTACTTGGAGGAACCAGCCGCATCGCCATTCCCACCACCTGGCCCAACACCTCAACCTCGCTGGCTAAACTGAACGTCTGGACGGGCTCATTCGAAATCGGGTGCGGGATTAACATCAGCCGCGATCCCTCCACCTGGCACCACCCACATCGGTACCCTTCCCGCAGTTCTAGAAAATAGATGGGGCGGTCGAGTTCGTTTTTCCAACCCTGCTGGATCACGCGCCGCCGTTCGGGATCGATCATCAAGAGCGAACCCGGGCGCACTAAGGGATACATGGTTCTGTCGTTCAACCCCACATAACCGTAGGTATGGCGCCGTGGATTGAAATTGAGCAGGAATGCCGCGGGTATTTCTCCCCAAAGAGCTACAACGCGGTTGACCAGATGCGTCGTCTCCCATCGAAAACTGGGATCCAATCGAACGGGGACGGAGATTTTGTCCTCAAAGCCATGGACTTCTGAAGAGGTGATTCGTGTGGTCTCCGGCAGAAACCGCGTCTGGTACTCGCGTGTCCGGTTGGCATTAATGCCGTATTTGCACAAAATGTCATGCAAATCGAGTCCGTAAATGGAGCACAGGCTGAAGAGCTTGTAAACGCTTGGGATGGAGTCTTCATTCTCGATCTGTGTAAGCCGGGCGGCAGAAACATAGAAGTTGTCGTTGCCCTCTTCGGTGGCAATGACGTTACTCGCCTCTTGCACTTCTCGGAGTCCGACCTGCAGCCGTTCCCGCATTGATTTGAGAAACTGCCCCGGTGTCACGTCCATAGGTAAACCGTCTCTTGGACCCAATTGGGAGTTCAAAAACCGCTTTCAGCCGCTACCCTTGAGGAAATAGGAACGCCAACCTGTTCAGCCGGCTGAACAATAAGAGTCTATCTTGCCAGGTCATCGCACAACAATGATTCTTTCGTGCCGCCAAGGGTAGGAGCAGAGTTCCAGTACTACTAATACGTGACTTTGAGGCCTAGCTGGATGCGACGGCTGCCGCCGTTGAAGAGTTGGGAGTTGAGGAAAGCCCCGCTGGGAACGCTGGTTAGGCTGGCGTATCCCGCGTTGAGCGCATTGGTGGAAGAAGGAAAAACGCTCAAGGTGCCTATGGCAAAGTTCCGGTGGTTGAAGACATCAAACGCTTCCACGCGAAATTGCAAATTGGCACGCTCGCCAATCCTGGCGGTCCTTAGAATTGCCATATTCCAAACATTTAGGCTTGGAGAATCAAAGGTGTTCCGGCCGAGGTTGGACTGCGCGCCGACACCCGCCTGAACATATTTGGCGTTGGGATTCACCGCCAGGTAACCCACCGTGTTCGCCGCAGGGCAACTGGCATTGATGCTGGTAGCGCCGGTGCTTGTGTCACGGCACACCGGATTGACTAGACTGCCAGTCCCCTCGACCCCAGTGGGATTCAGAATCGCACGATCGCTTACAGAGTCCAGATTGCCGTTGGAATCGACCCCGGATTGAATGGTTACGGGCTGGCCGCTCTGGAAAAGAAAGGACCCGCTCCACTCCCATCCGTTCACAATCTCGACGGCAAAGCGATTGTTTCGTTGCACTCTGGGGAGGTCATACAGAAATGTTATGGCCACCTTGTGCGGGACGTCCAGGGCAGACCTGGCCCACTCGCCGCGCAGGTTGTAGGAATCTTGGGCGCGTCGCGGGTTCACCAGACTGGAGGCCAACTCGTTGGTAGAGTCGTCCATGGTTTTCGAGTATGTGTAGTTGGCGCGAAGCAGCAGGCCGTGATCAAAGCGATGGAGGAGTTCGACCGAGCCGCCGTGATAGGTGCTGGCGCCAACGGGAGCGGCGATAGTGAGCGGGCCGCCCGTAAACCCCTGCGCAGCATAGCGCCTGCCCTCCAAGGCAAGGAATTGAGCCAAGGTCGGCGCAGAGCCGGAAACCACGCCGGGAACATCCGAAGCATGGATATATGTGGGCAAGGGCTGCGCCCCTACGTCGAATGGAGTGATTGAATTCAATTGCAGCTGCACAGGGAGCTCCAGCGCTCTGGTCCCCAGATAGCGCAACTCCACGCTGGTATTTCTGAACACCTCCCGCTGCACCCCCAGAGACCAACTGAACACTTTGGGGGCTTTGGCATCCGCCATCAACTGAATGGTCTGTGCGCGGGCGGCTGCGACTGTGCTGGGGGGAACGAAGTTCAGGTTCATGGCTCCGTTGGCAAAAAAACCATTTCCCCCGTTGGTGCACCACGCCGGAGGGGGCCCAAAAATCCCCAAGCAGATCGCTGAAGAAGTGAACGGCGGAACCACGCTGAGTATGACCTGGCGTTCGATAGGAAGAGAGTTCTGGTAGAAATTCCAGGGGATCCAATCATAGACGACGCCCCCGCCGCCTCGTACCACCCACTTGCCTGCCCCCGTTGGGTCCCAGGTGAAACCCAGCCGGGGAGCGAAATTGTTGCGATCCTCTTTGGGAACGCCAAACACCAGCGGCGTGCCGGGCAAATCGGCGATGGTATTGAGAGCATTGAGTTTGGCATCGGCCGGATTGCCAAAGAAATCGTAACGCAGCCCGGCGTTCAAGGTCAGACGGCGATTCACGCGGATGTCGTCTTGCAGGAAAAGACTGAAGTTCCTGGAATTGCCGGAGAAAAAGCCGTTACCCACACCCTGGAAAGCGAAAAAAGGCGCTTGATCATTGATGAGCGCGTTCAATGATAAGTAGGCGAATTCCCCGCGCTGTAATTGCAAAAACTCCGACGGAGCGGTATACCAATAAAACTCGCCACCAAACTTCAGCGTATGGCGCTGCTTTACCGTCCAGGAGACCGCGTCGCCGAAGAGGTATCGGTTGTAAACGCGGCGCTGTGGAAGGTTCGCATTTGGCCCGATCAAAATGCCGGCCAGGTCGTTGATGAACAGGTTTGGATAGCTCTGCGCGATCCCACTGAGCGGATAGGATTGATTGAACCGCGCAACGGAAGCCTTGAAATCATTCACAAGGCGAGCCGTCGCTGTCCAAACATGATTCACAATAAGGCGCTCCTCATTCACGGCAGCGAAGGACGCGAACTGGGCTTGCGGAAAGGTCCCAAAAAAGGGCGCCCGCGTCCGGTCGCCAAGGTATCGGACATGCAAACTTTGCTGCGGGCGCAGATTCCAGTCTCCATTCACGAGAAAATCTTGCTGGTTGTTGAAGCTTGGCGCTATCGAGTTCACTGTTCCCACTGGGATGGCCTGGCCACTAACCGTTACGGTCCCAGTCTGAACAGGCGCCACCGGAAATTGCACCAACAGATTCCTGACGATTGAGTTAGCGGCCAACGCGTTCAGCGCAGTCATGCCTGCGGCCGTCGGCGCGAGCCCGGTGGGGGCAATGGCTTGCTGGCCTAGATTATTGAACTCGTAGGCTGCGTAGAGAAACAACTTGTCACGCAGGACTGGTCCGCCGATCTCTCCGCCCACGCGATTGAAATCGTAGCGACGCTTGCCGGGGCGCACGCCGTTTCGGATATCCATTTTTTCCTGATTATCTGCGGCATCGTATGCTCGATTCCCGTTGTACGCCCAAGCGCCAAGGTGCAGTTGGTTCGTACCGGCCTTGGTAATCACAGTGAACTGGCCGCCGGAACCGCGGCCGTATTCGGCGTTGAAAACGTTCTGGTTCACGGTAAATTCCTGCACCGCGTCAGGGATCACCGGCTGCGGTGAACCCGTATTCGTTGGATCGTTATTGTCCACTCCATCGACGCTGAAACCGTTTTGCCGGAGACGCAATCCGCCGACGGAGCCCCCGGTGCCCAAGGTTCCGCCCTGTGCCGATGTCGTGTTGGGCAAAAAAATGACCAGGTTAAGAACGGAAAGATCAGCGCCGGTCGCGATGGGGATCTCCGACAGGGCGCTGCCCGTGAAGTTACCACTGAGCTGCGCGCTCTCCGTTTGGACTATATCCGCGCCCGATTCTACAAGCACCTGGGTAGTAGTCGTACCAATCGCAATGTTTGCCGTGGCGCCAGTGACCTGGGCGGCAAGAACTTGAATTCCCTTGCGTATGTAAGGAGAGAAGCCCTGCGCTTGTACTTGGAGTGTGTAGGAACCGACAGACAAACCTGGAAACGCGTAGACCCCCGCCGCCGTCGTCATTGTGCTCATCGCAACATCGTTACTCTCATTGGTCGCCGTCACCTTGGCATCGGGAACGGCCTTCCCTTGCGGGTCAAGGACAATCCCGCGCAGGGTGCCATTGAGGTCTTGTCCGAATAGAGTTGCAGACGCAGCCAGCAAGATCCATAGCAACACTAATAAAACCAATGGAACGGTCAGCATGTTTGCCGCAAAACGGCGATGCTGGACTAACTCATTTGGTGCCATCTGTCCATCGGCCCCCATCCGGCCGGCACACCAAAAGTATGTCCTCTTGGAAAGAATTCATTCCGCCTTAAGTGTCTTTCGGAGAATCATCCCGAGGCAATTTCCTGCCGCCCACGCGAGGGCATTGTGGACTGCGAAAAAAAATCCGTCAACGGCTAATCTGTCGGGATAAGGCGACGATCTTTACTTAGGTTCCCGGCCTTTCTCTTCATCACAGTGAGATCTTGGAAAAAACCGATGGTTTGAATCCAAAAGACGAATTGGACAGGCACGATCAGAGGCCGCTAAGCTTCTAGATTGGGAGGGTATGGACTTTGCCCCGCCGCCATGGCATCGCGCTGTTCTTTGTGTCCGCCGCACTGGTCTCGACGCTGCTCCTGCAACGTTTTTTTGCCTATCCTTTTCTGTTCCTGTTTTTTGCGGCGGTAATGTCCAGCGCATGGTTTGGCGGAACAGCCCCCGGGCTGTTTGCGGTCCTCCTCTCCACTCTGGTCGTAGACTATTTCTTTATTCCTCCGGTCTATTCCTTCGCGGTCAAGGGTACGGAGGTGACCTATTTCGCCGCCTTCGTTCTCTGCTCTCTCGCGGCGAGTTGGGTGAGTTCTTCCAAGAAGAAGGGCGAGGATGCTCTCAAGGAAGCCCGCGACAAACTCGAAGCGCGAGTCGGAGAGCGCACCGCTGAACTACAGCGATCCAATAGCGAGCTCCGAGAAAATGAACGCCGGTTGCGCCTCTTGACCGAGGTGATCCCGCAGCAGATCTGGAGCGCAACCCCTGACGGCTCGATTGACTACTGCAATCAACGCTTGCTCGATTATGCTGGCCGCACTACGAAAGAGATGCAAGGCGAGAATTTCCTGGAGACTATCCATCCCGAGGACCGCGATAGCTTCCACCAGTCCTGGCAGGACGCTTTGTCCAGCGGAAAAGTGTTTGAAGGGGAATGGCGCGTCCGCGCGGCCGGCGGAGGGTATCGCCTATTTTTCACTCGCGGCGTTCCATTGCAGGATGCTGCGGGAAAAACCATCCGCTGGTACGGCACGAACACGGATATTGAGGAACGGCAGAAGGCGGAACAAGCACTGATGAGATCGCAGGAAGAGCTTGCCCACCTTTCGCGCGCTCTTACCATGGGGGAGCTCACGGCTTCGATCGCTCACGAAGTCGACCAGCCGCTCACCGCGGTGGTAACTTACGGCCACGCCTGTCTTGAGTGGCTCTCCGCGAATCCCCCCAATCTCATCGAGGGCCGGCGGGCTGCGGGAACCGTGATTCAAGAGGGAAGCAGGGCGGCCGCAATTCTCGGCCGGATCCGCGCACTGTTCAAGAAAGAGCCGCCGGCGAAAGATTGGCTGGACATGAATGAAGTCATTCGCGAACTGACGGTATTCTTGCGCGACGCGGCGATGAGGCATCGGATTTCGCTACGGACCGAACTCACTCCCCATCTGCCCAGGATCAAGGGAGACCGCGTTCAACTGCAACAGGTCGTGGTCAATCTGGTGATGAACGCCATCGATGCCACGGGCCAGAGCAATGGGCGCCCCAAGGAGATCCTGATCGGCACGCGTGAAGAAAACTCGGGAGAAGTCCTGATCCAAGTCGAGGACCGCGGAATCGGACTGACCGCGGAAATGGCCGAAAAGATCTTCGATCCGTTTTTTACTACTAAACCGCACGGCCTGGGAATGGGCTTGTCGATCAGCCGCTCGATTGTGGAGTCCCACGAAGGGCGCATGTGGGCTGTTCCACGCCCTCCTGGCGGCGCCGTATTCAAATTCACTTTGCCCGCCGGCTTAAAGGAGCATGATGCCTGAATGGAATGCAGCGGTCTTTGTGATCGATGATGATGCGTCGGTCCGCGATTCCGTCAAGACCCTTCTCAAATCGGTCGGAATCCGCGCGGATGTGTTCGGGTCGACGGAAGAGTTTCTGAAAACCAAGCGGCCAGAGATTCCCAGTTGTCTGATCCTGGACGTGAAACTTCCGGGAGTAGGCGGGCTGGAATTTCAAGGCCAGATGGAAAGGGCTGGAATACGCCTGCCGATCGTCTTCATCACGGCTCACGGGGACGTTCCGATGACTTTGCGGGCGTTAAAAGCTGGGGCGGTGGAGTTTCTGGCAAAGCCGTTTCAGAAGGATGAACTGCTGGCCGCCATCCATAAGGCGCTGGAGCGCGACCGCGCCAGGCGCGATGAACAGGCCGAGTTCCGCGCCTTGCAGTCGCAAGTTGAGAAATTCGCGTCGCGCGAACGGGAAGTCAATTTCGATATTTCCCTGCTCAATCGGATGGCCAGTCGCCTTTCCGCCGCCGATCCCTTGCACGAAGTGCTCAACGAAGTTGTTGAATTCGTCTCCGAAGTTGTTCCTTGCGATTCTTGCTTTCTCTATTTGCTGGAGAATGACGAACTGGTTCTGCGCGCTACCAGGAATTCCCACCCCGAGGCCATCAACCGCTTGAAAATGAAAATGGGGCAAGGAATTACCGGGTGGGTGGCGGAGCACCGCGAACCCGTCGCCGTGGCGCAAGGAGCGTATGAGGATCCACGGTTCCAGATGTTCAATGAACTTCCGGAGGACCGGTTCGAGGCTTTCGTATCGGTTCCCCTGGTGAGTGGTGGGCGGCTCGTAGGAGTCATCAATCTGCAAAATCGCGCCGTGCATGAATACACCCAGCGCGAATTGAGCCTGGTGGCGACCATCGGTTTTCTGGTTGGCGCCGAGGTCGACCGGGCGCGCCTTGAAAGCGAAAACCTGTTGCTCTCCGACAAGCTGGAAACTCGAAAACTTGTGGAGCGCGCCAAGGGAATTTTGCAGCGCGAGTTGAAACTCGCCGAGGAAGAGGCCTTTCTGGCGCTGCAGCGCGAAAGCCGCCAAAGGCGCAAGTCCATGAAAGAGATTGCCGAGGCCATTCTGCTCAGCGACGAATTGCGACGCCGCGTGAAATAACCGGCGGGCATCACGTTTTTTTGATGGCAGCAATCTAAAGTTTGAATTTGACTCCCTGCGCTCGAAGCCGCACACTGCCCCGTGTAGATACCAAAGCGCAGTGAGTTCTCCTTCCACGTCGAAACGAGAGCTGCAAGGATCTAACCCAGAATTGTAATCCCCTTCGGACACACCGTCGTGTCCCGTTCCTAGCCAGACAAGCTCCGAGAAGAGCGACCGATTCAGCCGCTATCGCTGCCGTTCTATGGGCGCGGAGGCTCGAATTCGCGATCCGGTCGTGTGTCTCGAAGAGCATGGAGAGGACGGTGTCCGATTGAGTTTGCTGAATCAGTTGTACGAGATCGGCGATTTTATTCGGAGGGTACGGTTGCGAGGACGGTTTGGCCAATTTTCTCGCGCGCCCCTTCAGTTGTTGCGATGGCAATTGCAGGGCGCGGCTGCCGAGTGCGAATGGCTGGCCCGCGCGCCGGACAGGTGGGACATGGACTTGCCAAGGCACACACGTGATCGCAATGCGTCGATGCAAGCGCTGGCTGATGCCCTATCCGTTCGCGAATTCTTGTTCTCAGCTCTGCCCGGAGTCGATAGCGCCGAGTTTCGCGTTTATCGCCAACCGGCGGAAGGAAAACGGGAACTGATTATCGCCGGCACTGTGGATCGCAATGAAGCGGTGCCTGTCGGCATTCGATCTCTGGCGATGAGAGCCAAATTGTGCGGCCTTCAGTTTCGGTTAGACGACGACAGACTGGAAGCTCTGCAACCAGAGGAGCACGAGTTGGAGTTGTGGCAGGAAATCACCCCATCGCTGGGGTAGAAGCGGCTTTTTCATGTTTTTCCAGATTTGGCAGGCCCAAAGCACTGTAGATCTAAAACGCTCATACATAAAGGAGACAAAAAAGATGTCTTCCATTGCAAGAGTAAGAAGCAAGTTGTCATTTTCCCAGAAGCTCTCCCGTCTATTTGTTCGCTTGCGCAAACCGGAATGGCGTCGCTATGGAGGGACGCTGCTCGCCGGCAAAGTGATAGGACTGGGGATGGTTCTGCTGGTTATGGCCGTGGTTACTGGATTGTTCTTCACTCATGTTTATGCCCAAACGGCGGCACCGGAGGTCAAAGCGGCCGACATCGTCAATCCAGTGAATACGGCATGGACGCTCATCGCGGCTTTTCTTGTCTTCGGCATGCAAGTTGGGTTCACGATGCTCGAAGCTGGTTTCTGCCGCTCCCGCGAGACCGTGAACGTGCTCGTGGAATGCGTCGTGGATACCTGCCTTTGCGGCATTCTGTTCTATGCCGTCGGTTTCGCATTCATGTTTAGCCACGGCAACGGAATTATCGGTTATCACTGGTTCTTTCTGCAAAACGCGCCCGCTACCTATGAAACTACGGGCGTTGCGTTTTTGGCCGTCTGGATTTTCCAGTTCGCCTTTGCTGACACCTGCTCGACCATTACCTCCGGCGCAATGATCGGCCGGACGGGATTTGTCGGTGACCTTCTTTACAGCATCTGCGTCACTGGATTCATTTACCCAGTCATCGGACATTGGGCCTGGGGCCCGGATGGATGGCTGGCGAATATGGGCAGCAGTGGCAACTTCTACCCCTCCCTGGGTATGGGCTTCCATGATTTCGCCGGTTCCACGGTCGTCCACACCATCGGCGGATTCATTGCGCTGGCCGGCGCCATCGTTCTGGGACCTCGGCTAGGTCGCAGGTTCAAGCGTGACGGTGGCGCTCCCATGCTTCCGCACGATCTAACCATTGCCGTCTCCGGCGGGCTGATTCTGTGGTTCGGCTGGTACGGTTTCAATCCTGGCAGCACACTCTCGGCCATGGACTTTGTGGGTATTGGCCGCGTGGCAACAAACACAACCCTCGCGGCATGCGCCGCCGGACTCACCTCCATCATCTACGGCTACATCATGACGAAGAAGTGGGACGCGGGCTACACCACTAACGGATTCCTCGCCGGGCTGGTAGCGATTACCTGCCCCTGTTATTGGGTTACTCCGACCGGCGCAATCATGCTTGGCGGGATCGCGGGAGTATTGGTCATCTTGGGAGTCGAGTTGCTGGAATATCTGCGAATCGACGACCCTATCGGCGCGGTACCCGTCCATGGATTCTGCGGAATCTGGGGAACATTATCGCTGGGTTTGTTTGCCAGTGGCCAGTTCGGCGCCACCGGGCCGATCTCTCCCGACAATTCCGCTCCCCTGAAGGGCCTGTTCTATGGCGGTGGCACCCAAGTGCTGCTCGCTCAGGCCATCGGAAGCGCGGTCATCACCTTGGCTACGTTCGGCGTAGCGATGGTTGTCATGCTGGCCGTCAACGCGACCGGAACCCTTCGACTGCCGGAAGAGGCAGAACTCTACGGCATGGACCTGCACGAGCACGGCATCTCGGCCTATCCGGAGTATGTTATCTCCGCCCTGGGCGCTCCGAGCGGCCTGCCCAAAGAACAGGTGAATCTCACCGGGGTACCCAAAGGCGTGCTGCGTAGCGCTGATGCGGACTGATTCATCTCCACTCCTCTCTTGCCTCTCCTCGTCCTATGGACGAGGAGAGTGCAAGAGAAGTCAGCGGCCTATCCCAGCGGTTCGTTTCGTTGACAATTCGTAGCAATTTGTCGGGTCCCCATATTTAGAATTGCATTTCAGATTCCAAAAAGGATCAAACTCATGATGACGAAAATCGAAGCAATTATTCAGCCATCGAAACTGGATCCCGTTAAGGAAGCTCTACTCGAACTAGGCATCGCCGGAATGACCGTCTCCGAAGTGCGCGGGCACGGACGCCAGAAAGGGCACACGGAGTCTTATCGGGGAAGTGAGTACACCGTAGACATGCTTCCCAAGGTCAAGATCGAGTTGGTCCTTCCGGACGATCGTGTGGAGGCGGCTGTCTCCGCCATCGTCTCGACGGCGTCGACGGGGAAGATCGGTGACGGGAAGATCTTTCTCTTTAAGGTCACGGACACCATCCGCATCCGTAACCAGGAACATGGAGTCGCTGCGCTTTGAACGCGGCTAAGCCACAGCATGGTTCTTGTGTGCCGGTCATCTAGCGGAATTCGGTGCGCCGCCGCCGGCGCCGCGCTGGCCGGGTATCCGGATTCCCCGGCTCCCGGCCAATTCCGCGGCTGCTATCCACAAACTTCGCGATCCTAAGTTGACGCGGCCTTTCGGCTAGCGTATGGTTTTGCCCGAAGGATTGCGTCGGAGTCCATTTGCATTCGCTCCTTCGGGAGGCCATGATACAGAAATGAGTCGGGCAATCTTTGCCATGGAAGCGCTGGCTGACTTTCGCTCGGTTGCCTCCGTCGCTCCCAGCTCTCGTTATCTCGTTCGCGCCATGCTGCAGCCCTTGCCGCTCCAGAAGGCGCGGGTTGCGGTGGAACTGGGCTGCGGCACAGGTGCAATGACGCGCGAACTCCTCAAACTGCTTCCATCCGACGCCACCCTGCTGGCCTTTGAAATCAATCCACGTTTCACCCGTTATCTGAAGTTGATGGTTTCCGATCCGCGGCTGGTTCTCATCAACGATAGCGCAGAAACTGTCGGCAAGGAGTTGCGGCGGCGTGGCTTCAAGCAGGCCGACGCCGTACTTTCCTCTTTAGGACTGGCCTTCATGCCCGCTCCGCAGAGGGAAGCCTTTCTAGGCCAACTCAGCGCTCTTCTCGACGAGCGCGGGGTTTTCACGCAATATCATTACCTTCACGGCCTGCAATTCCAGGACGGGCGCCTGGCCCGATTCGACATCGCCGGATTGCTGCGCCGGCATTTCAACGATGTGCAGCGCAGCATCGTTTGGCGCAATTTGCCTCCCGCCTATGTTTTTGTGTGCCGGGGGCCGTTGCGCTCCAATACCAGTTAGTGCCTTGGCAATGCGAACATGTCGCGATTTACACCCTTCTAAGATTTCGACCGATTCTGGTTTGCGCCGCCGGATAAAACCCAGAGCCAGATGAGACCCCGAGGAGGACCGATGATCAGACGCTTGGCATGGACGGCTTGTGTTCTCTTGTGCCTCGTCGGCGTGGCCTCGGCCGATGAAGGGATGTGGCTGTTCAATTCCCCACCTACCGCCAAAGTAAAAGCTAAGTACGGGTTCGAGCTAACCAAGGGCTGGCTCGATCACGTCCGGCTTTCCTCCGTCCGGTTTGACAACGGCGGTTCGGGATCGTTCGTGTCTCCCGACGGCTTGACTTTCACAAACCATCACATCGCCGCGGAGTGTGTCCACGAGCTTTCCACCGGTGGCAAGGACTATATGAAGACCGGCTTTTACGCCAAGACGCCATCAGAAGAGGCCAAATGTCCCAATATTGAATTGAATGTGCTCGAATCCATTGAAGATGTCACCGCGAAGGTCAACGCGGCGCTAAAGCCGGGCATGTCCGTGGCCGACCAGGGCCAGGCCCAGCGCGCCGCCATGTCCGCCGTCGAGAAAGACTGCGCGACGGCCACCAAGCTTCGCTGCGACGTGGTGACTCTCTACTCTGGCGCGCAGTACCACCTCTATACGTATAAGAAGTACACCGATGTGCGGCTGGTCTTCGCGCCGGAATTTGCGGCTGCTTTCTTCGGCGGCGATCCCGACAACTTCGAGTACCCGCGCTACGACCTGGATGTCAGCTTCTTCCGCATCTACGAGAACGACAAGCCCGTGCACCTGCAGAACTTCTTTAAGTGGTCCACTTCCGGCGTCAAAGAGGGTGACCTGATCTTCGTCTCGGGAAATCCCGGTTCCACGGGGCGCCTCAATACCACGGCGCAATTGCAGTTTCTGCGCGAAGTGCAATACCCGTGGACCCTCGAGTCTTACGCGCGTCGTGACGCCCTGTTGAAAAAGTTCGGCGCCCAATCGGCCGAAAACGCGCGCATCGCCCAGGATGACCTCTTCGGAATAGAAAACTCGCTCAAGGCCATCAAGGGATACCAGTCCGGCCTGCTCGACCCTGCGGTGATGGCCAGGAAAACCGCCGAGGAAAACAGCATGCGCCAAGCGGTAGCCTCGGATTCGAAGAAGAAGGCGCAATTCGGCGACCCGTGGTCCGAACTCAGCAAGGGCATGGACTTGCAAAAGCAAATCTACCTTCCGCTGACCTACCTCGAGCGGCGAGGCGGCTTCCGCGGCGATTTGCCGGGCATCGCCCGCGCCCTGGTGCGCGCCGCCGGTGAAAAAGCAAAACCTAATGGCGAACGCCTGCGGGAATACCGCGATTCGGCCTTGCCGTCGCTGGAACAGGATTTGTTCTCTATGGCGCCGATCTACAAGTCTCTGGACGCCGCACTACTCGCGGATTCGCTGGCCGAGATGAAAGAGAAAATGCCCAACAACCCGGTTGTGAACCGCGTCTTGAACGGCAAGACGCCGGCGGATTTGGCCAAATTTCTTATGGACAATACCAAATTGGACGATGTCAGCCTGCGCAAGCAGCTTTACGCCGGCGGGCAAGCGGCCATTAAAGCCAGCGCCGATCCGCTGATCGCGCTCATGCGCAATATCGATCCCGAAGCGCGCGCTGTTCGCAAACAATATGACGATCAGGTGGATGCGGTGGTTCGCCGCGACGGCGGTATCGTGGCGCAAATCCGTTTTGCCACCGAAGGCGCGGGCATGTATCCCGACGCGACTTTTACCCTGCGGTTGAGTTACGGAGCCATCCGCGGCTTTACCGAAGACGGACAGGGAACAACGCCCAAGGCTTCAAAGCTGCCATTTTTCACCACCATCGGCGGGGCTTACGAGCATGCGGCGCAGCACGGAAATAAAGACCCCTTCGAGTTGCCGGCAAACTGGATCAGCGCCAAATCCAAGGTCAACCTCGGCACGCCGCTCAACGTGGTCCAGACGGCCGACATTATCGGCGGCAATTCCGGCAGTCCTGTTGTGAATACCTCCGGCGAGGTGGTCGGGATCATCTTCGACGGCAACATTCAATCCCTGCCATGGAATTTTGTTTATGACGACGCCATTGGGCGCTCCATCCAGGTGGATTCCCGCGGCATTCTCGAAGCACTCCGCAACATCTACGGTGCCGGCGCGCTGGCCGATGAACTGACCGGCAAAACTGCAACGCCGGCGAAGTAGAACCGGCCAATCGCGGCATTACACCCGCAGGATCATGACTTCGGTGGACTTGATGAGCGCCGCAACGGTCTGCCCTTTCTGCAGGCGCATCTCCCTCACCGCGTCGGCGGTAATGATGGAGGTGATGCGCTGTCCCCCGATCGAGAGCGTCACCTGAGCCATCAAGCCGCTGGTCTTGATGTCCGTCACCCGCCCGATCAATTGATTTCGCCCGCTCACCCGGCGGAAGGTGCTTCGGCGCTCGCTGACTTCCCGCCCTTCCGAAGCGCGGTAGAGAAACTTGTCGATCTCCCGTTCGGGGATGCGATGGTGGCCGCCCGCGGTCTTGATCGTTCGCACTTTCTTTTTATAGATCCACTGTTTGAGCGTGGGATAGCTGACGCCTAGGACCTGGGCGGCCTCGCGCGGCGAAAATAGCTTCTCGTGTTTCATGGAATCCCGGCCACAGAGATAATCTGAAAGCTATCCCTGCGTCAAGATCGGAACAAAAGATATTGACAACCGGGGATTCTTACAGTTAGATACTCGTGATGATTTCTATCAGCCAGAAGACTGCTCCCCAGGTTTGTACTTGTTGTACGACCTGTGCACACGTGTCTTCTGGTGCGGGGAGGCTGAAGCCCTAGAAATCGGATCATAAGCGGCAATCTTACGATCCCATCGCCAGAAGAAACGTGGCGGTGGGATTTTTGTTTTTGGGCCACAGTTTGCGCGCGCCAGCCAGCGTGACAAAAGCACGAGAGCCGTACAAAAAACATATGAGGACAATGAAAATGACTCCGAAGACGCTTAGGAAACAAATATGGCTGGCCATCGCCGGCATGCTCCTAGCCGCGCTTAGCCTTCCCGCCCGGCAACAGGACCAAGAGCCTGCGAGCACCCAACTCCTGGCAAGCAATGCAACGAAACCGAACATTCCTGCGAGTGCGGCAGCGGAACCGTCCCTTGCCGACGTGATGCAAATCCTGCAGCAGCAAGCTCAGGAGCTCGCCTCCTTGCGCGTGGCGCTCAAGGAACAGCAGGAACTGACCGCAAGACTCGAAGCGACACTGGGCTCGACTACCGCCAGCGCCGCGCCGGTGGCCCCTGACGCGGCCCCGGCCCCCGCGACGCTTCCTGAGACGCTGGCGAGCGCCCCCCAAGGCGACCTCACGGAGAGGCTATCAAAGGTTGAAAAGGACCTGGCCACGACTCAGAAGAGCGCGGAAGACCGCCTGAGAACCTTTGGACCTTTCGCCTTTAGCGGAGACCTCCGTCTCCGTCTCGAACCGACTTTCGGCGGGCCCGCGGATCAATCTCTGGTGCAGACTCGAGGCCGCTTCCGTTTCCGGTTCAATGCCGATACCAAGGTGAACGACGACTTCAGCGGCGGTTTTACGCTTTCCTCCGGCAACTTGAACAGTCCCACATCAACCAATCAAACCTTCGATGAGTTTTTCATGCGCAAGCCCATTGCTATTGATCGTGCCGAGCTTACCTACACCCCCCACTATTTCAAACCCTTGACGATCTCCGGCGGCAAATTCTACCCATCCTGGTTTTCTACCGAACTCGTTTGGGACAAGGACCTCAACCCGGAGGGCGCAACGGAAAGCCTGGCCTTCGCCATTCCCAATTCCGTTTTTAAAAATATTAAAATCGTCTCTTTCCAGCTTCCATTTGCGCAATTCAAGCAAACCACTCCCAACAAGAGCACCGTCGCAAGCGTGCTCTACGGCGGCCAGGTGCAGGGCACCTGGCAGTTGAATCGTCGGATCACCTTCGATGCATTTGCCACCTACTACGATTACGTCCATGCCGATTCGATTGCCAACGCTCTGGTCGCTCCCACGGCGAATTTTTCCTCCACCGACAATTCCAGCATTCTCCAGGGGTTATTGCCGCTTAACTCCAACAACAATCTGAATTCCATCGCCACGGTAACCAGCGGCGGCGTCATCACCAAAGCACTGTTCGCGTCGAAATTCGGGATCATGGATGCCATCGCCAGACTCAACATCCAAACGCCTGCGGACCGCTGGCCCGTCAGCTTATTGGGAGATCTTGCACAGAACACCCTCGCCTGCGGAAACCTGAGCAATCTTCCCGTGGGAGCGGTTCTCAATAGACCCTGCAACTCCAAAGCCCGCCGGGCCTATTGGGTGGAAGCGCGCGTCGGACGGACCGAACGCAAGGGCGACTGGGAATTCTGGTATGCGCGTTTCATGGTCCAGCAGGAATCGGTGATTGGCGCATTCAATTACAGCGAAATCCTGCCGCCGAACAATAGCACCCAACACCGTATCCAAGTCGATTACCAGCTATTCCAATCCGTGGGACTTACGTTCAACGCACTGATCGGCCGGCCGTTGGTCACGGCCTCCAGCCCGTTGCAACCATGGTCCGAACGGTTGCAATTCGACGTTACCTACAAGTTCTAGCGAAGAGGAACCTTGACGATCGGGGACCTGTACTTCCCGGGCACATGAGGAACGCGGCCCAAACGGCAAGCTCCAGCAACGGCTTGTGCCGCGCCACTTTTGGTGCTATAAACTCTGTTTCGCGTTTGGGCTTTGGCCGTTGTTGTGTCAGTGTAAGACTTTTCAAACCGCTTAAGGAGAAGGGGAAATGGCCTACGTAATTGCTGAGCCTTGCATCGGAACGAAAGATACCGCCTGCGTGGACGTTTGTCCGGTGGACTGCATTCACCCGCGCAAGGACGAGCCAGCCTATGAGGGCGAGACCCAGCTATATATCAATCCCGTCGAATGCATCGACTGCGGCGCGTGCGTGCCAGTTTGCCCGGTGACGGCGATCTTTGCGCTCGAAGATTTGCCGGAAAAGTGGCAGAACTTCACGGCTACTAACGCCGACTGGTACACCAAGAAGGCCTAACAGCACGGCCGGAATCGGATCGCAATCTCGCTGCGGCGGGGCGCCAGCTCCGCCGCATTTTTATTTGTCCCGGCCGCAAGGTTCAGGCACCCTATGAGGGCGCGTTGCATCTAATCTGCAAGCTTAGAACCTCGAGCGACTCGTGGCCTTTGGGGGGATGTCCGGTCTCGAGCGCCCGCTTGGATTCCGCACGCCGCCAGGTATCGGAGGATTCCCGTGTCGAGCCCCATTCGCATCGCTTCGACCGCAACCGCTGTTCCGCCGCACGTGATTTCGCGCTCCTTCGTCAAAGAATATATTGGGCGGGTTTTTTCCGTGTCCGGCCGGCGGCTCGATGCCATTCTCGAGGTAGTTGACAACTCCCGCATCGATCGGCGTTATGCCATCCTCCCCGTCAATCATTTGATCGAGCCTCGGCCCCTGGCGCAGATCAGCCGCGAATACCGCGAGCATGCCATCTGCCTGGGGCGCCGCGTCGCGCAGCAGGCCCTCGACCGCGCGGGTCTGGCTCCCTCCGACGTGGATTTGTTCATTACCGTGTCTTGCACCGGAATCATGATCCCTTCTCTCGATGCCCACTTGGCGCCGGAAATGGGCTTTCGGTCTAACATTCGCCGCCTGCCGATCACCGAGCTTGGTTGTGTCGCTGGCGCCGCGGGCCTCACGCGCGCCTGGGAATACCTCCGTGCCTATCCCACGGCTACTGTGCTCCTGGTGGCTGTGGAGCTGCCCTCGCTTACCTTCCAGCGCCGCGACCTCTCCCAGGCCAACCTGATCTCCACAATCCTCTTCGGCGACGGCGCCGCCGCCGCGGTGATCACCGGACGTGACGCTGACGGTCCTTCCATTCTGGATAGCGAGAGCTACTTGTTCCCCGATTCCATTGATGCCATGGGTTTCGACCTTCAAGACGATGGCCTGCACATCATCCTCTCCAAGGAAGTGCCACAGCTCATCCGCGATCGCATTGGCAGCCTTGTAAGTCAATTCCTTGGACGCCACGGCATCACCGGCAAGGATGTCCGCGCCTACATCCTGCACCCCGGCGGCCAGAAGCTCCTCACCTACATGCAAGAGGAGCTTAAACTTTGCCGCTGCCAGGTCGAGCCTTCCTGGGATGTGCTGCGCGACTTCGGCAACCTTTCCAGCGCTTCGGTCCTCTTCGTCCTCCATGAATGGATGGCCCGAAAGCAACTGGCTGCCGGAGACCGCGCCCTGCTCACCGCATTCGGGCCCGGATTCAGCGCCGAGATGCTGTTACTGCAATGGAATTGAGTGTCGCACTCTACTTGTTGTTGCTGGCGCTCGTGGCTTTGGAGCGTCTGGCCGAACTGCGCATTTCCCGCCGCCACCAGCGGCAACTGGCGCAGCGCGGCATCGCCAAGCGTCCCGACCCGCGATTCCGCTGGATGGTTGCGCTGCACGCCGGCTTGCTGGCCGCGGCGGCTCTCGAAGTCGTCGCCCTCCGCCGGCCGTTCCTCCCGGTGCTGGGAGCTTCGGCTGCGCTGCTA
>Ga0207007_1019_pt1 | contig 40072 bp, 33 predicted proteins | sample Alteio_BWMinCont_85_FD_153487 | JGI IMG/M metagenome (GOLD analysis project Ga0207007, IMG submission 153487) | Enriched cells from forest soil in Barre Woods Harvard Forest LTER site, Petersham, Massachusetts, United States -... | ecosystem: Environmental > Terrestrial > Soil > Temperate forest >...
GGATTTTATCGGCCAGCTCCGCAACATCTTTTCTGTCTGTTGCACGAAGGTAGTCGCTCATTTTTTCATCGTATCCAAACAGGGAAGTAGTTGCCCCGATTTCGGCACCCATATTACAGATGGTGCCTTTGCCCGTTGCAGAAAAACTATCAGCGCCATCGCCAAAATATTCTACGATATATCCGGTGCCACCTTTAACGGTTAGTATTCCTGCTACCCTGAGAATGATGTCTTTAGGAGAGGTCCATCCGTTTAGTTTGCCTGTAAGTTTTACACCGATAAGCCGGGGCATTTTTAATTCCCATGCCATGCCGGCCATTACATCTACGGCATCAGCGCCGCCTACGCCTATGGCGATCATACCAAGACCGCCTGCATTTGGTGTATGTGAATCTGTTCCGATCATCATGCCGCCAGGGAATGCATAGTTCTCAAGAACTACCTGGTGGATAATTCCTGCACCGGGTTTCCAGAAACCAATTCCATATTTATTTGAAACCGATGAGAGAAAATTGTAGACCTCTTCATTTTGATGCAATGCTGTCTTAAGATCTTTCTCAGCGCCCACTTCAGCTTCAATGAGGTGGTCGCAATGCACCGTAGTAGGAACAGCAGTCCTGCTTTTGCCTGCCAGCATAAACTGTAGCAGAGCCATTTGTGCGGTTGCATCCTGCATGGCTACGCGATCTGGTGCGAAGTTGACATAGTCCTTCCCTTTTTCCAGTTTCTTATCAGGATCTCCATCGAAAAGATGGGCATACAATATTTTTTCAGAAAGGGTAAGAGGCCGACCTAAAATGTTACGGGCTTTCTGGATTTTTGAAGGGAGTTTTTCGTAAACGCTGCGGATAAGATCAAGGTCAAAAAGCATAGGTTTTAATATTGAATTATAATACAGCAAAGTTACGGTTTGTATTGTTCAAACTTGTTCCATTTAGTTAAAAATCTACGAGTAATCTGAGAGTGATTTTTGTCAAAATTTTGTAAAAATGTATCATTTGCACATGTTAAGAATATAGTGGTTTTCAACAATTGGTGTTTTTTGAAATGAAGTTATCTACAATTTTTGATGCACGTGTAAACGCCTGAATACAAATAATTTAAGTATGTTTCAACGCGACTCGTCTTAAGTGCTGACTATCATCGATTAAGAAAACGGTGGATAAATTGTGATGCTGTTTTTATGGGGGTTAAAAATGATATGCTTAACTATGTTTGCGATTTGCAAATTTTTAAACAACTTAATTCACTAAATTTTAATGTCATGGCAACAAAAACAAAAAGCAAAAAAGCAGTAAAAAAGTCAGCAGCTCCTAAGAAAAAAGCAGCTGTAAAAAAAGTAAGCGCAGCGAAACCAGCAGCTAAGGCAGCCCCAGCAAAAAAGGCAGCTCCTGCTAAAAAAGTAGTTGCAAAAGCAGCAGCAAAACCTGCAGCAAAGAAAGCAGCTCCTGCTAAAAAAGCAGCAGCGAAACCAGCAGCTAAAAAAGCAGCTCCAGCAAAGAAGGCAGCAGCGAAACCAGCAGCAAAGAAAGCAGCTCCAGCAAAGAAGGCAGCAGCGAAACCAGCAGCTAAAAAAGCAGCTCCAGCAAAGAAAGCAGCCGCGAAACCGGCAGCAAAGAAAGCAGCTCCGGCTAAAAAAGCAGCACCTGCAAAGAAAAAATAATTTCTTACAGGTAGCTAAATACTAAGAGGTTAGTAAATGGTTATGATAAAAAGCCCCGATGTCGGGGCTTTTTTATTTGGCGTACCTGAAGTTGTCAACTTTTAAAAAGTTGACAACTTTAAAAGATCAAATAACTGGATTCAGTTGTTTATTTGCCAGCTGCCCGCATGCCGCGTCTATATCCTGTCCACGACTGCGACGGATATTAACAATACATCCTTTTTGCTCGAGCAAATCTTTGAAACGGTGCATGGCGTTACCACTTGATTTTTGGTAGATCCCGTTTTCGATCGGGTTATATTCGATAAGATTTATTTTTGATGGAAGGATCTTGGCAAAAGCTGCTAACTCCTCTGCGTCTTTTGGCGTATCATTTTCATCCTGCAACATGACGTATTCGAAGGTAACTCTTGTGCCCGTTTTGTCATAGAAATAAAGCAACGCTTCAGATAATGCACCCAATGAATTCGTTTCATTGATAGGCATGATTTTATTTCGCTTTTCATCATTAGCGGCATGAAGCGAAACAGCCAGATTAAATTTTACATCATCATCGCCAAGTTTTTTGATCATTTTGGCGATCCCGGCTGTGGATACTGTTATCCTTTTAGGCGACATGCCCAGACCATCTTCTGCAGTAATGCGTTCTATAGCTTTCATGACCTGGCTGTAATTGAGTAGCGGCTCTCCCATGCCCATGAAAACGATATTTGACAAATGAACGCCATACGATTCGGTAGCCATACGATTGATCATGTCAACCTGGTCATATATCTCATCAAAGAAAAGATTACGCTTTCTTGGAAGCCTGGCAGTAGCGCAAAAGGAACATGTAAGGCTGCAACCTACCTGGCTTGATATGCAGGCAGTCATCCTGCTTTCCTGTGGGATCAAAACCCCTTCTACAAATTCACCATCATACAGTCTGAATCCACATTTGATGGTCTTATCCGTACTAAGTTGTCTATCAGACACCGACATTCGATAAACGTCGTAATGCGATTCCAGTTTTTCGCGAAAAGCTTTGGGAAGATTTGTCATTTCATGGAAACCGGGGGCACCCTTTTGCCAGAGCCATTGCCATATCTGTGCTGCCCTGAATCGAGGTTCTTCCAATTCTAAAAATTGCTCTTGGAGCTCCTCAAGACTTAAATGGCGGATATTTTGTTTTTCAGTCATCAGTTAACGGTCATCAGTCAGCAGTAAAGAGAGTAAAATGGTAATTCTTTGAAAATCGTTCATTTCGCCTAATTTTCATTGGCACATTATCGCATTATCACATTGTTTACTTAAAGTTAAACCGATACGCTGCCGTAAACCGATAGATGGGGAAAGAAGTTGGAGCTGATTCGGTAACTTTCTGTGTAAGAATGGTATATTCGAATGAAGGGGTAAATGTAAAATTGCCAATATTGTATGCAGCCGGAACATCGAAAATAAATTCCTGTATCAGGAACTGGCTTGCGATACCGGCATAATGAGCCGCCTGCTTGCTCGTAGGGTATCTGGCCACAATAAATTTACCGATAAAATTATCAGTCCCTGCAAGCAGTGTAAACATCGGGTCAATATCGAAGTAATCTTTATGGGAAAATACTCCGTCAATATAAAATTCCTTTGAGGTTTCCCACGATGCGTAGTAATCTGTTACATTTACATTTACTTGTTCACCGTGAATGACACCGGTAAAATTCTCATAGGTATAGTCGCCTCGCAAACCTGTATAAATCAAGTTGAAATCATGGGCAAGATAGCCTTCAAAAGTATTGCCGGGTGCTTCTTTAACCAACAGGATATTTCTATCGAACCGGCTATAGTTATAGGATACTGTTCCATCAGTTTTGTCGCCGATTTTAAAATCCCATCCCGCATTTAGGTCGGCTTCGATCCAGGTGGGTGCCGTAGTGGTTACTGATCCATCTGCCTGCATTTGCTTATATGGATTTATGAGTCTGTATGCATCGATTGAGGCCCATAATCCTGTTTTGTCATGGTATAGGATCGTTGGTAATAAGTAAGGGGCGTCAATGGCTGTGGGACCTATCTGGTTTCGATACGTGAAATTACTTCCGTATTCCATGGAGACATCAATGTATCTAAGCCGATTGGATTTTTTATCAAGTTTCTGGGTAGAATCTGCAGAATCTGATACAACAACCGGGGAATCAACGGGCATTCTGTAATGTTTAATCCCAATACTATAGGAAGACTTCATGCCCACAATAAAGACCATAGCTAAAATAATACCTGATCTAAAAATAAAATCAAACTTCCTGTAACCCTCTCTCATAAAGTTTTAGAAACTTTATGCAAAGATTGTACAATTTGCTGGTTATTTCTAAAAAACAAACTTAGGGGAATGGTAATGAATTGAATATCAGTAGTTATTTTCCAGGGCCTTCCATCATCCTAAGCTTCGATTCAAAAATGTACCCATTTGTCCGGGCAAAATTTTTGGCAGACTCTGCTGTCGGGCCGATAAAATTTTCATCTACCGTTTCTGAGAAAAGTTTTACCCAGGTATCAAAATGTTGTTTAACGAGACCTGCCCCTCTATGCACCCCAAAAGGACTTCCATGATAGCTCATTTCACCAATAAGTAAAGTTCCCCAAAAACTATACATTCTTGGCATGTGTGCATCCCAATCTTTTACCGCATGATGAAATATCGGTCCCAGTAATTCATCCTGCATGGCTTTGCCATAGAATTTATCTACCAGTAGTTTTATATCATCTTTATTTTCAATTTCGCGCATAATTTATTCCCCGTTTGTGTCTTAAATCTCATACAAATATAGCTGTGTCCTAAATCAGTTTCGATTTAAGGAATATGATTTAAATCATAACTGGTCAAAATGAGCCAATCATTATAATACCCTAATTTTGCCGCATCATGAAGCATCCTCCCAAGCCCTCACGTATTTCCATTATCCTTGCATTTGCTGCAGTATATGTTATATGGGGCTCAACGTATCTTGGGATCAAATACGCCATCCAGACCATGCCGCCATTGCTGATGTCGGGGGTGAGGTATTTTATTGCGGGTCTGATTGTTTTTGTGATTGCGATATCAACCGGAGCACCGTTCCCCAAAAAAATACACTGGCGTAATACGCTGATTATAGGAGCTTTATTGGTTTTGATGGGCAATGGGGGAGTAGCATTAGCAGAATCTCTTATACCTTCAGGTATTGCGTCTCTTATCGTTTGTTCTGTTCCTATGTGGTTTGCATTGGTTGGTTGGCTTTTCTTCAAAAAAGGGAAACCAGGCTCCCTTACAATAGGTGGTATTATTCTGGGTTTCATTGGAATCATGATTCTTGTTGGGCCGAAAAACATTTTTCATGTCGGGCAAGGAATTAATCTGACTGGTGTGTTAATTATTACAATTGGCAGCATAGGATGGTCGGTCGGTTCTCTATTTTCATCAAAGGCATTATTGCCTGCCAATCACCTTACTACAACTGGTATGCAGATGCTTTGTGGTGGGATATTATTAACCATAGCAGGACTTGCAAAAGGAGAATACAGCCAGGTCCATTTTGATGCTATATCCACAAGTTCACTTCTTGCAATGGGCTATCTGATTACATTTGGTTCGATAGTCGCCTTTTCCGCATATAGCTGGTTATTAAGGGTGATATCCCCAAGCCTGGTTTCGACATATGCCTATGTTAACCCAGTTATTGCAGTTTTCCTGGGATGGTTGTTTCTTAATGAGCACATTGATAAATATACCATCATCGGATCGCTATTTATTGTTTTTGCGCTTATACTTATAACCTCACAAAAGCCACTTGCAATTGAAGAAGCGCCTGAGTAAAGCCTGGTTAATCTTTTAGACTAGCCCTTATATTCCTTTTGATTCCCTCAAAACCGGGACGTTTCAATGGAGAATCTTTAAACATTTTAATAAAGACTTCTTCTGTCATTTCTTCCCAATCGCGATTGCTCATTCCAAGAATGCCATTCTTTGGGTTGAATTCAGCTTCGTGGTGAGGTTTGGAAAATCGGTTCCATGGACAAACATCCTGGCATACATCGCAACCAAAAATCCAGTTGCCAAGCTTTGAATGATATTCAACCGGAATATTTTCTTTGAGTTCAATGGTAAAGTAAGAAATACACTTGCTGCCGTCTATTTTATAAGGCTCAAATAGGGCATCCGTAGGACAGGCATCAATGCAACGCGTGCATGAACCGCAATAGTCTTTTATGGAATGATCGTATTCAAGTTCCAGATCAACAATCAGTTCGGCAATAAAGAAAAAAGAGCCTTCTTTCGGCGAAATGATATTTGTGTTTTTCCCTATCCATCCAAGCCCGCTTTTTTTGGCCCAGGCCTTGTCCATCACAGGTGCTGAATCTACAAACACCCGCCCATTCACTTCGCCAATTTCATCACTGATATATTGATAAAATTCCTTTAGTTTTTCTTTTATAACAAAGTGATAATCTTTGCCATAAGCATATTTAGATATTTTAAATCTGTTACTTTCCGTGCCCTCAGTCTTATCCGTTTCATCTGTGATTTCATCCTCTTTATCCGTGATTCCGGCAGGATAATAATTCAGCAGCAATGATATCACCGATTTGGCACCAGGCACCAATTTGGTCGGGTCCAATCGTTTGTCAAAATGGTTTTCCATATAACTCATTTTGCCATGCATTCCCGAGTTAAGCCATTGTTCCAATAGCTGCGTTTCTTCTTCTAGGAAGCCTGCTTTTGAAATACCGCACGAAAGAAAGCCGAGACGTGAGGCTTCAGCTTTGATGAGACGGGTATATTGGGATTTAATCAGCAATGATAATCTTCCAATCTTTTAATTTTTCGATCTTTCAATTATGCGCTGCATGTACTATCTCTATAAATTTCAAATCCGTCCATCCTTTATCAATATATTGACGGATAAGTAATTGGTCCTGGTAATATATTTCGAGGTAGGATTGCTGATAGCTGCTTCCGGTTCTTCCCATTATTCCTTTCTTTTTGAAAATAAACTCATCAGGTTTCCCTTCAATATTGCGTAGATCATCTTTTTCAGTATAAGATATTTCAACTTTTTCAGGACTCAATTTCAAGTTTGTAATGAAGTATATTTCTTCATTTGATGCCCATCGGATTTGAAGGATTATGGCAAGAACGAATATAGCTGCATCAAGTAGCACCACAAAAAATCGCAAAAATGCAGTTTTCATCAAGGTCGTAAAGCCAATGGCTACTATTGCAAAAATGGCGGTCATGATCAGGGGCGTTCGGAGATTTGCCCTTAGCCTTGGCCGGTAAGGCGCAGGTAGGGGAACATTTATTTCGTAATGAGACATGATTGGCTATATTTGATCCGTATCAAAAAGGGTGCCCGTCAATGGTTTATAAGGGATCTTCAAATGTTTGTAGGCTTTCTCTGTTGCCTCTCTGCCGCGGGGTGTGCGTTTCAGATAACCTTCCATAATCAGGTAGGGTTCATATACTTCTTCCAGGGTGCCTGCTTCTTCGCTTACGGCAGTGGCAATGGTACTAATGCCTACAGGGCCACCAGCGAATTTGACTATGATCGTGTTTAAAATCCTGTTATCCATATCATCCAATCCGCTTTCATCCACATTCAGTGCATTGAGTGCATATTTTGCGACATCAAGTGTAATATGTCCCTTGGCTTTTACCTGTGCGAAATCGCGAACACGCCTCAATAATGCATTTGCAATCCTGGGTGTGCCCCTGCTGCGTCTTGCTATTTCAAAGGATGCTTTTTCATCTACACCCACCTTTAATATTTCAGATGAACGCATAACAATACCATCCAAAAGGTCTGAATTGTAATATTCCAGTCTTGAGGTGATTCCAAACCTCGCACGTAACGGAGCAGTAAGCAATCCTGAACGTGTTGTAGCACCAATTAAGGTAAAAGGATTTAAGGTTATCTGCACGGATCTTGCATTCACCCCCGTTTCCAGCATGATATCAATCTTAAAATCCTCCATTGCCGAGTACAGATACTCCTCAACCACAGGGTTTAGCCGGTGTATTTCATCAATAAAAAGGATATCTCCTTTTTCGAGGTTTGTTAGAAGGCCGGCAAGATTACCGGGCTTATCAAGTACAGGCCCGGAAGTAACTTTAATATTCACCCCCATTTCATTGGCAATTATAAAAGCAAGGGTCGTTTTACCAAGCCCAGGAGGACCATGAAGCAACACATGATCTAGCGCCTCTCCACGTTGAATGGCCGCATGAACAAAGACTTTCAGGTTATCAATAACCTGGTTCTGACCTGCGAAATCCTCAAATTCTTTCGGCCTGAGCTCTTTGTCCTGTTCCTGGTCTTTTTCGAGGGCTGAAAGGATATCCACAGCCCGTTTGGCATCTAAATTATTGTCCTCCTGCATGTTATTTTGTGATCTCAACAGATTTACACATGTTCAAAATTAGCTCAAAAAGCGCATTTTTTTGGAAATTTAAAATTTTATTTGCACCCAATTGGAAATTAGAGGTAATTTAGTAGCGGAAAAAACGTCCATGTATGAGAAAAATTGTAGTTCCTGTAGATTTTTCACCCAGTTCTGTGAAAGCTGTGGAAGATGCAATAACCATTGCAAAAAAAGTCGCAGGTGAGATTGGTATAATCCATGTAAACAGAGTTAATTCTTTTGCTTCCATGTTTGGGTCACATAAAACCGCTGAAAATGTAGGTGATGTCGAAAAAGGCATGGAAAAATTGGTAAAAGGCATCGATTTTGAGGGTATAGATTATACCACTACTTTAAGGACCGGTTCTCTTAGCAAAGAAATTGCTTCTTATGCTGAAGAAACCACGGCTTTTCTGATTGTAATAGGTGTAGAGCCTGCTGATAAAAACAGTAGTTGGCTTAGCGCAGAGGCATACAAAATCATTTCGATAGCGCCAAGTCCGGTTATAACCATCCCATTTTCTGATAAACCATTCGATTTAAAGAAAATTATTCTTCCGATAGACACCTCCATTACCACACGCCATAAAGCGCCTTTTACGGCTGAACTGGCAACCGCTTTCAGGGGTGTTGTATATGTTTTAGGGACTTGTATTGACGAATCTCCTGAATTTGTCAGCAAACTTGAAGGCTATTGTTACCAGGTCCGTAAATTTTTAAACCAGGCAAATGTGCCTAATGAGTTCGAGTTTCTGGTTGGCAATAACGCCGTGAAGATGACCGTTGATTATGCGAAAACAATTAATGCCGACATGATAGCAGTGCTTACTGAACATGAGCCTGGCACGATAAACTTTAAAGGATCGGTAGCGCAACAAATGATTCAATCTTCTACGATTCCCATTTTGTCTATACACAAATCATTTGATGTTCAGCAGTTTGAATACTGATGCTTTGTTTCCAACGAAAAAACTCTTTTTACTATTAATAGCAGTTTCGCTTTTGTCGGGTTGTAGCAACGGCGCAGACGATCTGGCCGAACTATCTGGAATGGTTTTCAACGCACTGAAAACTCAGAACCAGGCTTTACTTGCCAAATGTGAGCCGTCAGTACCTGACATGGAAAAAGCGATCGAGATGAACCTTGAAGATTCTACCCGGACCCAGGCAGCCAGGCATGATGCAGCTATCAATAAAACAGGATCATTGCAACTCACTCTTGACCAGGCCTTTTCAAATGCTTTCGCGGGTGCCAAACAAAGGAATATTGATTGGAAAACTGCCCAATTGAAAGATTTTCATTACACGATACATGAGCATGTGGAAGATTATAAAGATGCAGATGTACATCTTATCATCGCCTGTGGCAAAATACAAAGTCCTTTAAGTTTCAGGGCTTATTTATTCGGCAATAGATGGTATCTGATCGAAAACCTGGCCTGGGAGAATTAATAAAATTAGGAATTAAGAATGAAGGGTACGCCTTGATGAAAGTTCAACAAAATGATAATAAATGAGATACCGGAACTTCCTCTCCTCAAAGAGAAGGCGGGTGTGAGGCCAATAACCATTATTTCGGGGACCAACAGGGAAGGGTCGTACTCGAGGATCGTTTCTGAAATCTATGGAGAGATATTTGAACGAAAAGGACAACCTTCCCAGATCATTGACCTAAAAGACCTTCCGGCTGATTTTATTTTTAGCGCCTCTTTTGAAAACAGCGGTGAGCATCCTGTTTTTAACGAAATCCAGGAAAAAATAAACGCGTCTTCTAAGTTTGTATTTGTAGTTCCGGAATACAACGGTTCATTTCCCGGAGTTTTAAAAGCTTTCCTGGATGGGCTTGAATATCCGGGATCATTCAAAAGCAAAACAGCCGCCCTGGTTGGCCTGGCGTCTGGACACATGGGGGGTGCGTTGGCATTAAGTCATTTAACAGACGTACTTCATTATATGGGTGTAATGGTATTGCCTATTAAACCCCGACTCCCGAGGATCAGCAAGATTCTCGTTAACCGAAAATTTGCTGACGGCATATATACGGACCTGCTAGAAGAACAAGTTGAAATGCTGATCTCGCAAAGTTGACAACTTCCCAAAAGTTGCCAACTTTAAAGTAGATCGGCGTATAAAGATACGCTCAATTCTCAGAGCTGGACTGAGAAAGTTCCATTAGTTACGGTTACCTGGTCTGATGTGTTTGCCAGGTTGGTCCCGTTAAATGAAAATGTCCCTGTCATTGTAGTGCTTGTTTTAGTTTGAATAACAATCGAGCCTGATTGCGCCTGGTAGTACGTACTGCTATTCGCATTATACTGAGCAGTATAAGTCCCAAATGGTACAAAAGTATAGGTGCCTGTTGTAATATTATCGGGCATGTTTAATCCAATGGATGTACCGTCGTTTTTTGACGCCGTAATCGCGTAGTTGCCACTTACATCAAAAAGATAAACACTGTTTGTAGTCCATGCGGTACCATTGATACTAGCCGAAAGAGTACTAGTGGTTGTAGGAAGCGAACCCGTATAAGGTACATTGGTGAATTTGCCATTTGTTATGGTACGCTTTGCCTGGTCAAGTGCCCGCTCAACTGTAAAATTATATGTTCCGGATATTGTTTTATTCTTGGTATCTATTGAAGTAATAATCACCTGGCCGGAAGTGCTTGAGTCAACATTTGATGTAAAAGCATCTGTATTTGCGCCACTGTCAGGTTTGTATCCCGCCGCATTGTTTAAATTTGGCCCAAGTGCATAAGTACCCATTGCAGTTCCGGTAAGTGAAATTGTAATTGTCTGTCCGTCAGAAGACTGAATTCCAGACACATTGATCATACCAAATTCGATTGATCCGTAGCCTTTTGCAGACCAGGCTTTGCCGCTAATATTAGCCGACATATTAGGAGTTGTATTATTGTTCCCTGGAGTTGTATTATTGGGTTTGGTACATGAAACCATTGCAGAGCAAGCAATTACAATAAAAATAAAGGTTTGGATTTTTTTAACCATTAGTAGTTTTTTTATGGGTATTTGGAAAAAGTATTCCAAAAATAAGGAATAATGCTATCGGTGGATATTCGCAAATAATATTTTTTGGTTTTAAGACTTGTTCTATATCAGTCCGTCAAAAACCAGTATAAATTGTTTGGAAATAAATGCTACTCTTTCCCCTTCACAAATATCTGGGTAAAATAATAATCGCCGTTAGGTGCAATAGCAACGCCCATGCCTGATAAATTGTAATCTCCTTCAATATTTTCCCTGTGGCCTTTGCTTTTCAGCCAGCCTTCGAGGGCAGCACCGGCCAGGTTGTTATAGTTCCCGGTGCAATAGAAAACATTTTCAGCGCCACCTTGCATTTCTTTCATGGATTTAGAAATGATTTTTAGCCGTTCTTCTGCGCCATCATGTCCGAACCCCACCTTGCCTGAAGCCATATCGATGCTGTGTAGCCTTGCCTGTGCAGAGATATATTCTTTGTTGACGAGGGCTGGGAGGCCAATACTTTTCCTATGTTTGTTTACAAGGTCGAAGGCTTGTTTTTCAATTTGCTCAATACTTGCCGTATTGTCAGTTGGGATAGTTTGAACTACTTTTTCTGCGCGATTGTTTCCATCAGGAACAGGGGTTAAACTAAGTAAAAATGCCACAAATGGTATTGCCAGTGTGTGTTTTAAGGAACGCATCATTTCAGATTTGACTTTCATATTCATATTTAACAAAGGATTTGCAAAAACCGTGCTTGTTCAGAATTTAACCGCAAAGGACGCCATGGTATCGCAAAGGGCGCAAAGTTTATGTGTGGTTATTTTGGCCTCTGCGTTCTCTGCACCACCTTTGCGTTCTTTGCTGTTTGCCCTTTCCAGGGCAGATCAAATATTTTTTCCCATTAACAAACGCTTTCTCGATTTTTATACGACTTTTGTGCAAACTTTTTAAAGGACTATGGATTACAAATTCACGTTGAAGAAATACTTTATGATGGTATTCTTCTTTGTTATATGCCCTATTGTAGGCTGGATCATATATGCACACAGGACAAACGCACCTGCAAACATGTTCCTTGACGAACAAAAGGGCGATTTTATCTCTAACAATGTTACCATTCCAGATAACAAACTGGATTTCTCAACGCCTTTTTATCAAAACGATGCCGCACTGGCTCTTGAAAAGGAAAAAGGCCGCCCAACCGCGAGTGACGCTGAAGACAAGTATTTCGATGGTCAGCCTAAAGAAGCAAAAGAGGGAACTGCCGGTGAATCCAAAAAAGAAAATAAATAAGATGAAGATAAAGTATTTATTATCAATAGGTTTTATGGCGATCGTACTGTCTTCCTGTGGAGGGCGCTATAATAATGCAGAAGAACTTACCGTGCCCATTTTGCAAGCTATTAAGGCGGATAATGCCGAGAAACTGGTAAAATTGCTTCCGCCAAAAGATAAGATCAACCCTGTTTTTGCAGCAAACAAAGGAACTGTAGGTTGGTGCTATTACAATAAATACACCAAGGATTACCGAGAGATGCAGCTTCGTGCAAGGTTACGTACCAATCTGGATATTATCAAAACCATTAGCGCTGATAACAAACTTGACTGGGACAACGTAGAGTTCAGCACTCCTCAAAAGGATGATGTTACAGATAGCATTTCCTCCTATTCTATTATTAGCACGCATCTCAAATTCCCAACAGGCGGAACTTATGATTTAAAGTTTCATGCTGCCAACGAAAATGGCAAATGGTACCTGCTGGATGATATCTATTTCAGTACGGCACAGGAAGCCAGCAAATAACCTGAAGTTTGTATTTCATACCCGGCAATAAAAGCGGGAAGGGAAATACATCTTCTCAAAGAAAAAATAAAAACAAAAAACGGCTATTCCTTTATTGGATAGCCGTTTTTATTTTGGGCACCATTGTGTTAATCAGGGTGTTCCGGCCATTTGTCCATCCTTATTTTAATTTTCTAAAACCTTCTCATACCAAAACCCATTTGCCACCAATCGATCAGGGCCTCCTAAAAAATTCAGATTTTGGGTTACCGATGATCAAACCAGCCGATGAGATCGTAAGACACTATGCTTATACACTTAGTTTTAGTGATAAGGATAAGGAGCCATTTTGGGTAGCTTATACTTTTAAAAGAAGTTACCTGAATGGTATGGAGAAACGCTCTAGCCATTTTGAACCTGATCCTGACGTGCCGACAGGTTCTGCCAATCCGGAGGACTATCGACATAGTGGCTATGATAAAGGCCACATGGCCCCTGCTGCGGATATGAAATGGGACGAAACAGCTATGAAAGAATCATTCTATTTATCAAATGTTTGTCCCCAGGACCATAGATGCAACGATGGCATCTGGGCCGATCTTGAAAAAGCTGTAAGATACTGGACAAAAGACGATTCAATTGAATATATCGTTACCGGACCGGTATTGCCAGCTCAGGGAAGTCCAAAGATAGGGGAGGACCATGTTACAGTTCCGGCCTATTTTTACAAAGTTATATTTTCGCCATTTCCGTATCCAAAAGCTATTGGTTTTATCGTCCCAAACAAACCCGGAACCGAATCATTCTGGCATTATGCCTGCCCGATAAGTAAGGTTGAGAAAGTGACTGGAATTGATTTTTTCCCTGATCTCCCTACCAATATGGCGGGTCAGATAAAAAATGAATACGACATGAGTGATTGGAAGTCAACCGAATCATTCTATCAGTAACTCAAGAGCTTTTATCCGTTCAAAATGACGAAATTTGAGACATGAAATTGAAAAAACGGCTTAAATCCTGGGCACCTTATATCATACACGATGGGCTTATGTATATAATTATGTTCCTGGTGATTGGTATAGGGGTTATTATAATGGTCGTATTCAAATTATAACATAGCTTATATTGGCATTGAGTTGCATTCTCTCCGCTCATTTCCTGCAACCTTCTATGTCCATTCTTGCCTCTTTATAACTTACAGTCCCCTTTTTATTTCCCCATTTGCTGCGGATGTATGTTAGTATGGCTGACATCTGTATTTCGTCCATTTTATTATGAGGGGGCATTTCCCAGTTATATTTTTTGCCATTAACAATAGTTTCGCCCTTTAATCCATTAAAGATGATACAAGGCAGCTGTTGAATATGGGATTGAAGGTAGTCTGAATTTTCAAGCGGCGGATATAAGATTCCTAATCCTTCTCCATTGGCTTTATGACATTTTTGGCATTCGTCTTCGTATATCGCTTTGCCTGAATCGAAACTCTGGCGGTATTCGATTTCTTTTTCAGAAAGAGTATTGCAACTGCTGATGAATAAGAAAAGCAAAGAGATTGAAATAAAAGCTTTTAAACCTTTATTTTGCCTCATCTTTTACGTCTTCATTATATTCCTTAAACAATACAGGGATATCGTGCACCAGCCTGGCCACTTCTGCTGTATCTGTGCCGTTATAAACACCTCTCACGCGCTTATCTTTATCTATGAGCATAAAGGCCCCACTGTGCAGATAGCCACCCGGAGCGGCGCTGTCTTTTTGAGCAGATGCCATAAATCCTTTTTGGGCCAGATCATCGACTTCGTCTTCATCGCCATTTACAAAATACCATTGCCTGGTATCTGCACCAAGTCTTGTAGCGTATCTTTTTAGTCTTCCAACACTGTCATGTCTCGGGTCGATAGAAAAGGAAATTAATTTGAAATTATCCACGTTCCTGAAATGTTTCTGGACGGTAAGCATATTCGCTTCTGTAATAGGACAAATACTGGGACATGAGGTAAAGAAAAAATCGGCAACATAAACTTTCCCGGCCAGGTTTGCCTGGGTTATCGTATCTCCGTCCTGGTCAACAACTTTAAAATTTGGAATGATATGGTAAACCGTATCAATCTTTGCTTCACCTTTTACATGGTGCATATAAGTTCCCTGCCTTTCCCCGAAAAATGGAAGGCGCCCGGATTTTTTAGGCTGGTTATTACAACTGAAAGCAATGACTGCAAAACTACAAACAACAAAACCCGCGACTGCTTTTTTATTGATCATTGATAATTCATTATTGAACATTGATTATAGATCATTTCTTCATTTTTATAAAAGCGCTGGCATACTGCATGTTGTGTTGCATATTGGTATATACTGCCTGTATCTTGTTAAGCTGGTCGCCCAGGTAAGCAGTCGCTTTGTCTTCTGCGATTTTTTTGTCAGGTTCTGCGTAGCTGTTCATCCAGTCCATCATATCGTCATCTGATTTTTGGAGGCGGTGCAGGTTGGCATCAATGGAATCGTTATCAGGTTGGGTTATAGAGGGTCTGCCCGCTATCACCTTCAATTCTTTTTTCAGCGCCATCACAGAATCCAGGTCCTGCATGGTCTTTTCATGGAGTGCCATGATCTGGTCTTCCAGTTTGCCGACATTGCCACTCGAGGCAGATGTTTGAGACTGGCTATTTGAGTCTGATGGATTCCGGTTACAGCTTACAAGACAGACAATTACCACAGCTGCGAAGATCATTGACCTATTCATAAATTCCTTTTTCATTTTATTAAGGCTCAAAATTACGATAAAAATCACCATCTTCTCTCCGCCATAGCCCTGACCCTAAAGGGAACTATCCGATAGTTCGATTCCGTTTTTCTCATTTTGCCCGTCATTCTATAAAAATATCGAAAGAAAGCAATCATAGGTTCCCTTTAGGGTCAGGGCTATGGCGGCGTACTGGTGGCTAAGGCCTAACACAACAAAGGCGCCCATACCTGAGCGCCTCTGCTTTAATTCGTAATTCGTAATTCTTAATTTTTAATTCTTATTTACCGCCTCACTTACAACACTACCATTGCTGGAGATTACCTGTAGGTAATATACGCCTGATGGCAGCGTACTCATGTCTATTTGTTTTTGGATCACACCCTTGCCGCTTACCGACTGTGTATAAACGCTTACACCACTCATATTTATCATACGAAGCACTGCATTATCATCTGTGGCGCTGGTCCAGTTTACATTCAGGGTATTGCTCGTAGGGTTTGGATACATGGCCAGTGCCGGCCCCGGATTGCTGAGATCCACAGAGCGGATCATGGAATATTCAAATGCGCCATTGAAATCCACTTGTTTTAGCCTGTAGTAGAGGGTACCTGTTGGTATTACCCCTTGCAGGTTGTCTATATCCAGGTAGCTGTTGAGTACATTAGATGTACCATGGCCTTGTACCTGGCCGATGCTGGTCCAGTTATTGGCATCTGTAGAGCGTTCTATATCAAAGTATGCATTATTTTGCTCTGATGCCGTGCTCCAGTTGAGGTTTACATGCCCATCCTCGTATTGTGCTGCGAAAGTGAGGAGGGAGACGGGGAGGGCGGAAGCGTCATCACCTGTAGCTATAAAGTTATCCGTTCCTGCTGCGAATGTGGTTGTTGCGTTTGCTCCGGAAGAAAACGACCATTGGTTTCCTGCTCCGCCTCCACTAAAACCATTAGAAGTACCTGCGGCAGTAGCTGCAGTTCCTGCTGTAGGTGTAAATGGTACCCACGGATGTGCGGATGTTTGATCAATGAGCCTGTAAGACAGATATGTATGGGTACGATCAAAACTCCCCAATTCATCTGTAGTTTGCCCCCATTGGGTTATGGCAGTAAATGTTTGTGAGGCTACAGGATTCACATCCCAGGTAAGCTTTACGGCATGAGTAAGCACATTGCCTCCGTTGTTGTCAACAAGGCTGGAAGAAACCCTTACTGATGTTTGTGTTGCAGCTCCACTTCCAGTCAACTGAATAGGGGCATAATCGTCTCCAACTGGGAAAAAATAACCGGTAGAATTATCTACAGGCTGGATGAGGTATCCTCCGCTAAACCCATCATTTTGTATTACATAACCATGAGAGCCGTCATACGCATTGGTGATCTTGAATCTGTCAACAGTAATGTTTGCAGTAAATACATTTCCCGTGGGTGGTGAAACTGAATATTGTCCAACGTGGCTGGCGCCTGAAGCCAAAGTAAGGTTATGGGTACCAATAACAATATTCCCGCTGGCAAAATCAAGATTATCGTTAATGGTTACGTCCCCACCTAGCAATACATTGCCACCGCTTTCGGTATTATCAATATAAACATCAAAAAAAGTAAACTTGTCACAGTTTTGGGTAGTGTGACTAACCTGGTTACCTAAAAATGCAACAACACCGCCACCACTCCGGCCAGACCCCTGATTGATCACAAAGTTGCCACTCGGGTTTGTAACATCGCCATAAAGGGCCAATAATTCGTTCGCGGCGGTGCCTGCATTTCCCAGGTTGAGGACACTGCCTGTACCGCCGCCACCGGTAAGCAGGTCATCTACTTCAACGCTATTTACCCCCACCGTAAGTGTCGTGGCGGCTACGCCATCTCCAACTGTCATATTATCAAAAGTTATTTGAGTACCGCTGGTATTCAGAGCCTGGGCACCGTTGGTTTTAAACACAACGGTAGAATTTGTACCCTGCGTAAAGCCATGAAGGGTCCAATCTCCCACAACATCCACAGTAGGGCTGCCACCACCACCGGCGGCACAATCCAGGGTGCCTGAGCCACTGATGCCGCCGCTTGTAATATTTAAAGTATTTGAGCCATTTGTGATTAAGGTTCCATTGGCGTCGATTTCAACGGCAGCGCTAGAAGTAAGTGCGCCACCCATATATACTGCCGCTGGATGTGCACCACTACCTGTATTAATCGTCATTCCTCCTGTTGAGGTGCCCGTTCCCAGGTTTACAGTTAGACTGGATCCTGATCCGGCAACTGTAAGATGGGTAACGGTCATCGGAATGACACTTTGTGTTATTAGGGTACCTCCATCAAAATTTACAGATGCTGCCGTAAAATTGAAAGTCCCTCCCGGATTTGTTACGCTCCCGGCAATATTTATAGTACCGGCTCCTGTTACACCGCCAGACCCATCATGCAAAATGACATTGCCAAAGTTGACTGAAGTATTGATATTCTGCGAGGTGCCATCAAAATTCTCTGTTGAAGTTGCAAGGGAATAAGTAAAATTTGAATATTGAGTAGTAAAATCATCAGAATTCCCTGTAGCATTTACGTTTAGAGTGCCGGTACCAGTTATTGTTCCTGAATGCGCGCCATCTATATTAATGGATGAATTAAGAGGAGTAAATGAGGATGATGCGCCTACGGTAAAGGTAGCGCCTACGGTGATACTTACTTCTGCTGTTACGCCTGAAGCATTTTCGATATCAAGGCCACCAAAAGTTTCAGCAGTATATATAAACTGGGGATGCCCCCCGGTGGCGGCATATTTGAACGTAAGATTTGTAAGAGTTAGCCCGCCTATGTATTGGTTCTTAAGATTATCGGTGTGGCCATCGTTCGTTATATCCATAACATCCACTATTCCGAAACCGCTTCCAGGACCGGTTAAGGTGCCACTAAGGGTATTCCCATTGCTCACGATCAGTTCCGCACCGGCAAGTACTGTTGTACCCGTAGTGGGCGCTTCGCTTACCGAAAATGTAACAGGGTGGGTGGTATTTGCAATTATAAAATTAGCAGGGTTAAATATTGATGTGAGTTGCTGGGGGCCGGTTGTCCCTGCATATTCTATAGTGAGACCGGGGTCTATATTGGGAGAACCAGCAGTATTGGAAGTATATTGTGTTGTCAAGTTATCTACTACAGATGTGACGTCAGTCACTACAATAGTTCCCGTACCTATTAAATGTCCCCCAAATGTACTGCCTGCCGCCACTATAAAAATTGAACCTGTTGCTATGGTCACATTGGGTGTTTGACCATTAGAAAATGTGACAGCTCCTCCGCTGGTCGTATTGATGAGAAAAGCTGTGGGTGCCGCAGAGGATGTTAAAAACTGGTTCGCGTTTCCAATAAAATTCATTGTCAGGCCACCAAGGGTTACAGGGTTAAGCTTATTACTTCCAGTTTGAATATATTGTGAAGCAAAATCATCTGTTCCTCCCGTCTGGGTAATATCAATAGTCCCAGTCCCGGTCAAAGAACCTCCTCCGGCATTACCGCTTACGGAACTTGTGGAACCTGGATATAATTCCCCGTTTACTGTAAGAGCACCATTTACACTAATCCCGTTTGTACAGATTAATTTTGATCCGATATCAACAAAAACTTTGTCCAATATATAATAGCTAATGGTCTGGTTGCCTGAACCGTTATATTCGATTGTTGAGCCACCGGAAGCGTCATGAAGATAATGGGGATTAAGATTTGTAACAGATAGATTACCGGCTAATTGTATTAACTGATGGTCTCCACAAAGGTATAAATAACCAGCTCCGGTTACGTTGCCGCCAATAACAAGGTCAGGTGTCCCACCTCCGAAACCTCCACCTTGAGTACCAATAGCAGCGTCGAGATACCCTCCACTGGCAATGGTCACATCTCCAGTAACTGTCAGTTGACTTGACCCATCATTGTAAAGGGTAGCCCCACCATCAATTGTTAAACTTGCAATTGTATAAGGAGCATCCCAATATCCGTCACCTCCTGAACCAGTCGTGTTTGGAGGAACAGAACTACCAGTATTAAATATTTCAACATCATCCATTGGACCAGGTAGAGCACCGGTTGACATCCCCGCTTCAGCATCATACCAATCTCCTGCTGTTGACCATGGATCTTGAAAACTAGGGGTAATCCCCCCTGGACCTCCCCATTGAAAATGATCCGCCTTCGCCTTATTATTCACCAACATAAAAGCCATCACCAGCATGAGGATACCAAGTGACCTGAGTAAAAGTTTGTTCGTTTTCATCTCGATAGTTTTTTTGTAATTAGGTTTTCTTCTTTCCGAGGTTTTTCAAAATTCCACCGCATATTTAAGCTGTAACCATATAAATATTAACACAATACGCCTATATAGTGCTTAAACAGATATTCTATAAATTCTAAACCGTCTCAAAAATAGTAATTTTTTGAATTGGCCAAACGAAATTTATGTTATTTTATGATAAAAGTCATTGGAAAGAAGCGCAGAATCACGGATTGAACCGATGAAAGAGAACACTGATTATAATGATTGTCGCGCCCGAACAAAATCCTACGAAGCGCGTCATCCTATTTTTGCAAAGTCTTTTGCAAAAATAGGATGACGGTTTTTTTGAACGTTTACTTGTACAAAAAAATGCATTGTCTTTAAAAATCATGTTTTATCACAAAAATCATGTAAATCACAGTTCAGACAAAAGGCCGATGGGCAATGGCGAAACAAAGTTGGCAACTTTTGGAAAGTTGTCAACTTAAATAAAAAAGCCCGGATGCTTTCGCAACCGGGCTTTTATCAACCTCACCCCCTGCCCCCTCTCCTCAAGGAGAGGGATGGGGTGAGGTTAGTTTTTCAAAAGATCAATCTTACGTACCTGTACGCTGTTTCCGCTGATGATGCGTACCATATAGATACCACTCATGTAAGCAGATCCATCGAAGGTAAAGCTGTATGGCATGCCTGAACTTACATTGCCTTCAAATACGGTGCTGATAATCCTGCCTTCCATAGATACCACATCCACTTTTACCTGCTCATCCTGTACAAAGTTGATACGGATATTGGTAATGGTATTGAAAGGATTAGGATAGATGCTGATATCATCAGATTGGTCTGCCAGGTTATCGCCTGATCCGCAGTCGCCGAATTGATAGTTGCCGCTCTTGATATCATTGTTAGCATCGCATTTGTTAATGGTAGTCTTGCTCCATTGTTTCTTGCTGCTGTTATAGTAGCATATACTGCATTTGTTGTTGTAGTCATTGTTATTGTTGTCATAGCAATGTACATCGCGAACAAATACGTTACATGTTTCAGGTGCTGACTGGCAACCGTTTGTAGTTACAGTACAGTTATATGTCGTGTTCTGTGAAGGATTCACTGAACATGATGCCGATTTGGATACACAGCTTGAACCATTGCACCAGTTGAAAGATCCGTTTTTCTGATCGCATGATGCAGAAATGGTTGGGCAATTGTCATAACCATAGTTATAGCTCTGGTCGCCGCATACGGTCAACTTAGGCGTTGGGTTCACTGTTACCGTTACACCGGCTGAAGTTTTGCTGCAGCCACCTGCGTTGGTTACCGTAACATAGTATGTACCTGAAGTGGTCACGGTAATGGTTGCTGAATTAGATCCGCAGCCAAGTATCGGGCCATTCTGGTTGCTCCAGCTATAAGTGTAGCCACAGCCTGTCAGGCTTGAACTCAGTTTTACGGAACCACCGTTACAGAATGTAGTAGGGCCTGATGCTGTAATAGTAGGCGTAGATGTAAAGCTGCTTACTGAAACTGACATACTTGATGTGGCTTTGCAACCATTAGAGTTAGATACTGTCAGGTAATAAGTGGTGTTTACTGTTGGAGATACAACCGGGTTAGCCGATGCAGAGGTAAACCCTACAGGACTGCTTGTCCATGCGAAGGTAAGACCTGTAGTGCTGCAGCTTGAACCTATAGTGGTTGATGAACCAGAACAGATAGCTTTGTTTCCACCTGCATTGGCGGTAGGAGCTGCTATCACAATTACATTTACACTTGTTGTTTCAGCACAGGTACCATTGGTAGCTATCAGGAAATAATTGGTGGTAGCAGATGGTTTCACGGTTACACTTGGGCCCGTACCAGCCAGGTCATCCCTGTCCCAATCCATTTTTTCCTGTGGCATTGAATTGATATACCAGGTATAGCTATGCCCTGAAACTGATGTGGTGCTTAAAGTAGCTGATCCACCTGCACAGATCGTTTGGTCTGAACCGGCAGTTTCTGTTGGAGATGCTTTTACCGTAACAGTAACTGATGATGTAGCTGAGCAGGTACCATTGCTTACTGTAAGTGTATAGGTAGTTGTAGTAGCTGCTGTTACCGTTGGGTTCAATGCAGTTGAGGTAAACCCTGCAGGATTGCTTGTCCATGAGTAAGTGAAGCTGGTATTGCTGGTATTTTTAGAGCAACCTGATGCTGCACCAAGCGTTACCGTTGTACCTGCACATACGTTTTGGTTTGAACCTGCATTTGCCGTTGGCGCTGCAAGTACTGTAATGCTTACACTTGTTGTTTCAGCACAGGTACCATTGGTTGCTATTAAGAAATATTGCGTAGTGGCAGATGGTTTTACTTTTACACTTGCACCGGTTCCTACCAGGTCATCACTGTTATAGTCAGGCGTACCGTTTGGCTCGTCATTAATGTACCATGTGTAAGAATCTCCTGTTACAGCTGTAGTGCTCAGGGTAGCATAAGTTCCGCCACAGATAGTCTGGTTAGCGCCTGCAGTTTCTGTTGGCACTGCTTTCAGTGTTACTGTAGTTCCCAATGAAGTAGCAGTGGTGTTGCCGTTGGTAACGGTAACATAATAAGTACCTGCAGCAGTGGCAACATAACTGGATGAAGTAGCGCCTGTTATTTTTGTTGTTCCGTTATACCATTGGTATTTTGTTCCGCTTTGGCAACCTGATCCGCTGGTGCTAAGAGTTACAGAACCGCCTGGGCAGAAAGTAGTGGGCCCGTTTGGTGTTACCTTAGGCAGATTTGTCGGATTAACTGTGATCGTTACGGTGTTTGTAACAGAACATCCGTTGGCGTTCTTTTCAGTTAATGTATAAGTGGTAGTCACTGTTGGGTTCACTGTTGGGTTAGCCACAGCAGATGTAAAGCCTGACGGGCTGCTGGTCCATGCATAAATATCACCGCTTACTGCAGGGGCTCCAATCGTTGCCGAGCTACCTGAATTAATGGTCTGGTTGCTGCCTGCATTGTTACCCGGGGTAGGATATACTACAGCCGTTCCGGTTGCAGTGGCCGTACAGCCCATGTTTGATGTTACTGTTTCAGTTACATTAAAGGTACCTGTTGCACCATAAGTATAAGTAGTTGGTGTTCCTGAACCAACTCCGTTAGCCCAGCCAAAGGTCCATTCATTATCTGTTATGTTGCCACCTGATACGCTGCTTCCATCGGTAAATGTAAATGTATTGCCATTAACATTGTAACACTGTGGTGCAGAAACCGTGAATTTGGCAGTAGGCAGTGGGTTAACACTTACTGCAATGGTATTTGAACTTACAGATGAACCGATAGTGGATACCACATAGTATGAACCGGCAGCAGTTGCTGTGTAAGAAGATCCGGTTGCGCCGCTTATTTTGGTGCTTCCATTATACCATTGGTAATTGGTTTCTGATGCAGCGCAGGTAAGAACTGTAGAACCACCTGCACAGAAATTATTAGTACCAGTGATAACAGGAGTTGGAACGTCTTCTGCAGTGATGGCATAAGAATAAGATCCATTTCCATTTTTCAGGTCGCTATTGCTGATGGTCACCGTAGCTGGATATGCGCCTGCAGATGATGCTGTGAAATAAACCGTAAAAGTAGCAGTACCACCGTTGGCAGGAACGCTGAACGGATAAGAAAGTGCGCCTACAGAGTAGTTCGTGCCGTTGGTTCCGCCGGTAGTGATGCCACTAACAGTTAATGGTGCAGTACCATTATTAAAAATGGTATATGTTTCACTGGCTGCGCCGGTGTTTACACCAAAATCAGTGGCGTTTGAAGCAGAAGGCGTCCCTGATCCGTTTGCAATGTTGGTGTTATTGCCTTGCACGTTAATGGCAGGAAGAATGTACTCTGCTGCTATTGCAAAGGTATAAGGCTTATTGTTCGGATCATTGTTTACCAAAGTTACCGTAGCGTTATAAGTTCCTGCTGCAGCAGCATTGAAATCTACCGTAAAGTTGGCAGAACTGTTTGCAGCGATGGTATAAGAACCTGCAGATGCGGCATCTAATGTAAAATTGCTGCTGCTGAACCCGATTGATGATACTACAAGTGGTGCATTGCCATTGTTGTATATGGTATATGTTTCCGTTTCGCTACCGGTAGTGGTCGGGCCAAAATCAGTATTGTTTGATGTAGAAGCAGATGTTGATTTATTTGCAATATCATCATTGCTAAGGTCCTGAACGTCCATGGCAGGCAGGATATAATTTGCAGTGATGGCATAATTATAAGAACCTTCATCAGGATCATTGCTGGTTACAACCACGTAGGTGCTGTAAGGGCCGGCTGTGGATGCGGTGAAGTTCACATTAAATGTGGCGGAACCGTTTGCAGCAATAGTATAAGCGCCTGCAGACGATGCACTCAATTTAAAGTTTGAAGCATTACCTCCACTGAATGAAATACCTGATACATAAAGAGGTGAAGTGCCTGTATTGTATATGGTATATTGCTCAGTGGCCGTACCTGTGGTGGTGCTTCCGAAATCAGTATTGTTATTAGGAGAAACCGTTGTTGAACCGTCAGGTATGTCATTGCTGGTACTTATAGCATTGAGGCCCTGAATGTCAATATTCGGGAAATCAACGGTCACCGTTACCGTACTTGGTGTTCCAACACAACCTGCCGCTGATGTTTCAGTTACCGTATAGGTGGTTGTTGAAGCCGGGCTTACCGATGGGGTTGCAAGCGTAGATGAGAATCCATCTGAACCTGTCCATGTATAAGTATTGCCACTTGGGTCACCGGTGCTTAAGGTTGAAGGATTGCCCAATACGATCGTAGCTGGAGTAGCCGTTGCATTTGGCGCTGGTAATGGGTTTATTGTCATGGTAGTAGAGCCCGAAGGATTGCTTGAGCAACCTGCGCCACTTGTTTCTTTTAAGGAAACCAGGGTGTAGGTTGTAGTTGCAGTACCGGAAGGTATAATGTTTACACCACCCGGATGTGTGCCTGTAATGGTTTGGTCGCTATTACCATCATAATAAACCAGGCTCCAGGAGGCATTACCTGTGTTTTCAACATCTATGCCAATTGCCGGCACAGGTTGGCCTGCACAAACTGATGTACCACCTGAAATAGTTGCCGTAGGCAGAGGGTTCACAGTAACGAGTGTGCCGGTTGAATAACCACTGATAACAGGATTGCCTCCATAAGCATTTACAAAATAGTATCCTGAAGCATTGGCGGTATATGATATAGATGTAGCGCCGCTGATTGCAGTTGCCAGGGCCAGATTGCTGCTGGAACCAAAATACCATTGGTAGTTGGCATTTGCATTGGCACCATAATTAGTTGCATCAAGTATTACAGAACCACCCTGACATAAACTGGTAGTAGTTTCAGGGGTTATAACTGGCAATGCTACAACACCGATCTGTACACTATTCGAAGCGCTGCAGCCTGCAGGCGTTTTTTCTGTTAAAGTATAGGTAGTTTGGGTAGTTGGCGTAACAGTAATCTCTGAACTGGTGGAAATTACTGAACTTCCATCGCTCCAGGAATAAGTATCGCTGCCCACTGCAGTTGTGCCGATAGTTACAGATGTGCCTGCAAATACGCCATGGCTATTGCCTGCATAAGCAGCAGGTATAGGATTCACGGTAATTGTAGCGCCGCCTGAAACTGAAGTCGGGCAACCGGATGATACTGTCAATGAAACAGGTACAAATACCTGGGTAGTGGTGATGTTATTGTATGAACCAACGCCCACACCGTTGCCGGAGCCTGTCTGGGTTTGTTGTACACCGTTTTGGGTATAATGGAATGTATAGGATACACCTTGTCCTGCTAAGATAGTCATGCTTATAACACCGGTGCCACTGCCACATAAAGAACCACCGCCGCCAATGACTGCGGTAGCATTAGGGTTGATTACAAAATTGATGCTATTTGAAAACGCATTCCTGTTTCCGTTTGTCGTAGAGGCAGAATAGTTGCCGGCTACTGTAGCGGTATAAGTAGAGCCTGTAGCGCCGCTGATAGGGCTGCCATTGAGGTACCATTGAACATTCGGGCCATCGGTGCTTGCCGTCAATACGCTGCTGCCACCTACGCACACAGAAGAATTGCCGCTTATGGATATGGTAAGTGGGTTTACTGTCACTGTGACCGTAGTAGTGGCAGAGCAGCTTGCTGGAGTTGTTTCAGTTACCGTGTAAGTAAAGGTTGATACAGCGGTACTCATTGATACCGGCTGCGCCGTAGGGTTGCTCGAATTGGGATTGAAAATATTCGAGCCGCTCCATGAGTACATATCGCTGGTATTGTTTGATGCACTGCCAAGGTTCACATTGCTTCCCACCACAATAGTGGCATTGTTTACAATCGTTACAGGAAGCGGGTTTACTGTTACAGAACCTGTTACAGTGGCTGAAGGACAACCCTGGTCTGAGGTTACTGACAGGGTTACAGGGTAAGTACCTGCGCTGTTTGAGGTAAAACCTGGGTTTTGAGCGGTTGAGCTAAATTGACCATTGTTATATCCCCAAGACCATTTGGTAACGCTGCCAGAAGATACGGTGCTTGCATCTGTAAAGTTGAATGTATTGCCATTAGCCTTGTAGCACTGTGCGGCAGGATTGTTAAATGCTGCAACAGGAGTTGGGTTTACCGTTACCGTTACTGTATTGGAAGCAACAGATGCAATTCCATCAGTTGCCACTACATAGTAGTTGGCGTTATGGCTTAAAGAAGTTGGAGTGGCATAAGTTGAAGAATTGGCACCGCTTATAGGGCCTGCACTGCAATACCACTGATAAGTAGTGTTTGCATCACCATTGCTGGTAGCAGATAAAGTGGTGCTTGTACCTGAGCAAATAGTGGCAGTACCGGTAGTGGTAGCACTTAATATTTCTTCAGCCTGTATGGCATACGTATATGAAGAATTGTTTGGATCATTATTGTTGATCGTTACGGTAGCATCATAAGTACCTGATGTGGCTGCACTAAAGTTAACATTGAAAGTAGCAGTACCACCGTTTGCAGCTATGGTTGCAGGCAGGCTAATGCTTGTATTGTCAAAAGTAAAATTAGAAGCATTGGCACCGCTTATGCCTATAGATGAAACAGTAAGTTGTGATGTACCCTTATTTATAATAGTATAAGTTTCACTTTCAGTTCCAGTAGTAGTCGGGCCAAATTCAGTAACATTTGCATTTGCAGGCGTAGTTGAACCATTGGCAATGTTAGTGCTGTTACCTTGTACTTGAATATTAGGCGATACAACATTTACGGTAACCGTACTTGGTGTACCAGTACAATGGCTCGCAGAAGTTTCAGTCACTGTATAAGTAGTAGTCGAAGTAGGGCTTACAGAGATACTTGCACTGTTGGCATACGTGTTGCTGGTTCCATCAGACCACACATAGCTGTCACCACTGGTGGCTGCAGTACTAAGAGTAGATGAATTACCCAGAACGATCGTAGCTGGATTCGCTGATGCACTTGGGGCAGGAACCGGATTTACCGTTACTGTTGCAGAAGATGTCCCCATACAACCATTCCCATCCGTTACTGTTACGGAATAGGTTGTGTTGGAAGTGGGGCTAACTGTGAGCGTTTCATTTTTAGAATTGTCTGACCATACGTATGATGAATATGATCCTGCATCAAGGATAGTCGAATTCCCGGCACAAATGGTGGCGCTGCTGATTGATGGTGATGGAGGGGTATTTACTGTTACATTTTGAGAGGCAGATGCGGTACAACCGTTTCCATCCGTAACTGTAAGTGCATAGGTTCCTGAGGCGGTTACACCAAGTGTTGAATTGGTGGTTCCATTGCTCCAGAGATATGATCCTCCACCGTTTGCGGTCAGAGTGCCGCTACCACATATAGGTGAAGGAACGCTGATTGAAGCTGTGGGAGGAGTATTTACTGTTACACTTTTAGAAGTAGAAGCAGTACAACCGGTACCAGCTGTAACGGTTACCGCATAGGTTCCTGAAGTCGATACAACAAGTGTTGAATTAGTGCTTCCATCATTCCAGAGATATTGTGCACCGCCGCTTGCAGTCAGGGTACCACTTCCGCAAATAAGTGAAGGTACACTGATTGAAGCTGTAGGAGGGGTATTTACAGTTACATTAGAAGATGCAGTCGCTTTACAACCGCCAGCTGTAACTGTTACCGCATAAGTTCCTGAAGCAGATACTGGGAGCGTTGCATTGGTAGTTCCATTGTTCCAAAGATACGTTCCACCACCGCTTGCTGTCAGGGTACCGCTTCCACACAAAGGTGAAGGTACATTGATCGAAGCTGCGGGAGAAGCGTTTACTGTTACAGTCACTGAATTTGATTTAGAACAACCCGTTGTAGGATTGGTTTCAGTTACGGTATATGTAGTTGTTGAAGTCGGGCTTGCAGTTGGCTTGGACACCGTTGAATTGCTCAATCCCGTTGATGGGCTCCATGAATACACATCCGAACCTACTGCGGTCGCACCAACCGTCGTGGAACTTCCACTACATATTGTAGAGGGACTACCAACAGCCGCAGCGGGAAGTGCGTTTACGGTTATTTTTACTCCGGCTGAAGTTGTTGCGGTAGCGCTCTGGTTATTATTAATAATCGTTACATAATAAGTGTTAGTTGCAGTTATGCCAGTTATGTTTAATGTTGGTGAAGTAGCTCCGCTAATATTGACCTGGGTAACGGCTCCTTTGGACCATTGATATGTCGCGTTTGGAGCATTTGTAGCAGCTGTCACAAGCGTAACATTACTACCTGAGCAAACTGTGGCTGGTGGTGTACTGATACTGCTTGTTATGGCAATTGCTGTAATTGTATCTGAATGAGAATTTGAGCAACTCGTAGCAGGATTTGTTTCGGTTACAGTATATATAGACATACCAGCGGCAGTAGGGATGGAAGTAGGATTTGAAATCGTAGTGCTGCTAAGGTATGTTGAAGGTGCCCATGCATATATATCTGTACCAACGGCCGTTGTACCAAGTTGAACAGAGGTACCAACAACAACAGTTGCATTGGGGCCTGCAACCGCTGCAGGAATAGGATTTACGCTTATGGTTACGCTATGTGTAGTGCTGCAACCAGCAAGATTGGCTTCGGTAAGAGTATAGACATTGGTAGCAGCTGTAGGAGAAACAGTTGGGTTAGACATTGTGGAAGTATAGCCAACAGGGCTGCTTGTCCATGAATAAGTATCCCCAAAAACGGATGCTGCGCCAATTGTTGCAGATTGACCAGCACAAATTACCTGGTTGTTCCCAACATTAGCGATAGGATAAGCCAGTATCTGGAAAGACAGGGCAGTAGGGGCGCCAATAACAGTGCCGGTAAAACCAACAGCATCACTTGCTTCTATGCGGAGTTTAAAATTGCCTCCCGTTACGCCTGCAGGCAGTGTCACAGATATGGTGTTACTACCTGTAGCATTAACAGCAGCTATACCAGGAGAATAAGATCCACTGAAATTACCATTAGCATCTGACAGATCTACAGAAAATACGTTGTCAGAATTATAAGAACCGGTGGCAAAAATAGGCACTGATATTGTTGCACCAACGCAAACCGCGCTCCCAGTAGTGGTTGTGGCTATGCTGTTTGTAAACTCAATCCCTGGAGTTGAGGTAGGAGCTGATGCTGAATATTGACGAACACGTATCCATGTAGCATCAAAATCAGAAAAACCGCTACCGCTGCTAAGTACACCAAATTCAACTTTTACGGCTGAAGTTATAGTCTGGTGATTGTCATTGCCCGTGTAGGCTCCACCTGGCCAGTAAGCATATTCTTGTCCACTTTGTGGCCATGCGATACCGTATGTTCCTGCTGGGAAACCAGAGGTAGTAGGAGTAGAATTTAATTGGCCATTACCGGAAAAGCCATAAGACGAAAATGAACCTGAACCAGAAGAGGCACCATTAAAATTGATATATGAGTTTGATGAATCATATAGGGCATAACCTGCTGCACCATTAACAATCGCCATACCTATGTCTCCACCGGTACCCTTATCATTTGAATTATTTGTTAGGTTTGATTCCAAAATTACTGCGCCTGTGAAGCTTTTTACAGAAACCATATCAGTAGATGATGCACCAATGGTACCTTTAATATTAAGGTCAGCTGGGTATCCCGTAGAAAACGATGGGACATTACTACCAGATGTAAAAGTATAAGGAGTACTGCTCGAATTATTGGTAGTCCATTTGTTTGGGTCGGCAATTGCATGGCCGGCTCCATTGATTGATGAAACTGTAAAGTCGTCAAACAGGTCAAATGTATTGTCGCCGCTTGAAACGGGACTGGTCATTGAAGAATTACCATAATACATGTTGATTGTTTGGGTGCCATTTGCCACAATGGTGTTAGTCTTAACCCAAATTACGCATTTTGATGTCCCAAATGTTGCTGGATCAATCCAATAAGGCAAATTAGTGCAATTCCCGTCTGCAAACCGAATATCGGTTCCATTAGGTTGCATGTGACCGATTGATACAAGATTGGCTGTGTTGCTTAAGTCTACCTCAACCTGGAATCCTGTAAAACCGCCGGAACTGCTGTTGCTCACCGTTACGGGAACGACATAGCTCCATGCAGAGTTGCATTGCGCTTTAGCTGCAAAGCTTCCCAACAATAGGAAGGCGATGGCTAAGAATCTGGTAAAAATTTTCGTTTTCATAATAATAAAGGTTTTTAACTTTTAGATTGTTTGTTTTAAATTATTCTTTAGTGTAGCTGTTTGTGTGCGTGTTATAAAAGAAGAAGGGGCGTTCACGGCATATAATAGCTGTGCGCCCTTGTAAGAAAAGCCTGATTGACCAAATACTTGAATCCCCAAAACATTACAAATGTAAGATTTTTGGGTGTTATGAAAAGAAATAAATTGTGAAACAGCCTCGATTCTTAACATTTCGTTAATAATAGAGGTCATAAAAGAAGAAAAGAAAGAAACCAAACCCCTCAGATAAGATGTAAGGTTCATCTCATTTTTGAAAGTTTCAGAAAAGCTGTCTATCGGTTTCATCAATTCTCGGTTTTAAATTACGGCTCAAACTTAGCGCGCTTCTTATTACCGCAATTTTTAATGTGATGAAACCGATAGAAAAAATGACGAACGTCAGAATCCGGTTGATGAACGGTTTTGGTGAGGGACGAAATGACATGCCATACCTCCCGACGGGTCAGACCATGAGGCAGACCTTTATGGGGCAAAAGGTTTAAAAATAGATATTAAGACAGGTTATTTGTAAATGACTTTCTCAGTCAGAGGCACAGCCCTTTTGCCTTCTTTCGCAGGTTCATCCGTATAACCGAAGTAAATAAAACCAAGTACATGGTCTTCCTCAGCGAGGTTGAAATATTCCTTCATGGGGTCTTTGTGAGCCATTCCTCCGGTGTTCCACATGGCAGAAATTCCGAGGGCTGCGGCACCCAATAAGACGTTCTCAATGGAGGCAGAAGCAGAGGCTATTTCCTCAATGAGCGGGATCTTTGGGTTGGATCCACGCTTCATAACAGCCACCACAAGATGAGAGGCCAGGCCCCCTTTATGGAGTATGTTTTCGTAGGTAGCAGGGTTATAAGTCTCTTCCGGGCTATGGGCTTTGTACATTTCTGCATGGGTCCGGCAGAAATCTTTCAGGGGTTGGCCGGTGTAAACAAAAAAGCGCCAGGGTTCCGTCCTTCCATGGGTGGGTGCCCAGTCGGCCAGAGCGGTTAGTTGTTCAAAGATGTCGGCAGGAATTTGTTTGCCGTTCATGGCTTCAGGCTTTAGGGTGCGCCTGTTTTCTATAATGGATTTCAGGATTTCGAAGTTGTCGTTATTTGCAGTCATGCGGCAAAGGTAGGGCTGTAATGACTGAAATTTGACGAAATTTGCCAAATTATTAAAAGGACCATGAATCAAAACTATAACACCATAGACGAACTCGACCTCAGCAAGCTAAAAGCCCCCACCGGACTTGAAATGCATTGTAAAGGCTGGCAACAAGAGGCGGCTTACAGGATGCTGCTCAACAACCTCGACAAGGAAGTTGCTGAAAAGCCCGAAGAACTCATTGTTTATGGTGGCAATGGTAAAGCCGCACGGAATAAAGAAGCCCTGTTCCTGATCCTCCAGGCTCTCAAAGACCTCGAAAATGATGAAACGTTGCTGATTCAATCCGGCAAGGCGGTCGGTATTCTTCCAACCCACAAGGATGCCCCCAGGGTTATCATTTCCAATTCGATGCTGGTACCTCATTGGGCCACTTTTGACATCTTCAGGGAATTGGAAGCCAAAGGCCTCACCATGTATGGCCAGATGACCGCCGGAAGCTGGATCTACATCGGTAGCCAGGGAATTGTGCAAGGAACATACGAAACCTTCGGCGCTGCAGCGAGGAAGGACTTTGGAGGGACACTGAAGGGAACCTTGTCCGTTTCAGCAGGGCTGGGTGGCATGGGTGGTGCTCAACCACTCGCCATTACCATGAATGAGGGTGTAGCCCTTATTGCAGAAGTGGAAGACTGGCGCATCAAAAAGAGAATAGAAACCCGGTATTGCGATATTGAGATCAGTAATATTGATGAGGCTATTGAAAGAGCCCTATTAGCCAAAGCAAATGGCGAAGCGCTCTCCATTGGGGTAAAATGCAACATTATTGACCTTTTGGAAAGGATGCTGGTCCGAAATGTTACCCCGGACCTGCTGACTGACCAAACCTCCGCCCACGACCCGCTGAACGGCTACCTGCCTCAGGGCCTAAGCGTAGAAGAAGGCAAAAAGCTCAGAGCCGAAAATCCTGACAAATATATCGAACTCGCCTACCAGAGCATGGCCAAGCATGTCCGCCTGATGTTGGAGCTCCAGAAGCGAGGCGCAATTACTTTCGACTATGGAAATAACCTGAGAGGTAGAGCCAAAGAAGCCGGGGTAGAAAATGCCTTTGACTTTCCGGGATTTGTGCCCGCCTATGTAAGGCCATTGTTCTGTGAAGGCAAAGGACCCTTCCGATGGGCGGCCCTTTCCGGTGACCCGAATGATATAAAGGTGACCGATGATACCATCCTCAAACTCTTCCCGGAGAACAAAGGCCTGGCACGATGGATTAAAATGGCCCAGGAGCGGATCGCTTTCCAGGGATTGCCTGCCCGTATCTGCTGGCTCGGGCAGGGGGAGCGTGAAATAGCCGGAGTGGCATTCAACAACCTTGTCAAAGAAGGCAAGGTAAAAGCCCCAATCGTTATCGGGCGAGACCACCTCGATACCGGCTCCGTAGCATCACCCAACCGGGAAACCGAAGCCATGATGGATGGATCTGATGCCATTGCAGACTGGCCGATCCTCAATGCGCTATTGAGTACATCCGGAGGTGCTACCTGGGTAAGCGTTCACCATGGAGGCGGAGTAGGGATCGGGTATTCTATCCACGCAGGACTGGTAATTGTCGCCGATGGAACCCCCGAAGCCGAAATAAGATTGAAAAGAGTTCTTCATAATGACCCTGCTATTGGTGTCATCCGACATGCTGATGCGGGATATGATATTGCCAAAGACACCGCGAGGAAAAACAGGCTGGACTTGAGGGAAAGACTGGGGGAATGATCAATGATCAGTTAACAATGACCAATTATCAATTATCAATGATCAATGATCCATTGTGTGTCACCCAATTAACACATCATCACATTGGCACATCATCAAATTTCTTCAGGAATTTACAGTTTATTTGCTTTCGTTGAGTGGATTAGGTGTCATATCCGGGTTGACACTTGTACCAAAAGGTAAACCCTTTGAAATTTGCGTATCGCTATCGTTTTGATCCACAGTGTTTAAAGACAACGCACCACTTTTGTCATTCCGACCCAAGGAGGAATCTAATTCTTCATTCAGATCGAGAAGCGCTTCGAGTTGGGCGCGCTGGTCTGGCAGCAGTCCGTTCAGTTTTTCTTCAGTAATGAATAGGCCGTTGATCCTGAAGAAATTATTTTGTTGGTTGAGGTATGGCTGTGTCCGCCTTTCGGCCCTCGATACCGTTTCTATAAAAACCTTCGCGGCACGGATATCCCCCAGCAAGGCCATCGACAGCATTTTTTCCGTCACTTTCATCTTCATCAGGCGCATGGTTTCCGCTTGTTCTATATAGCTGGGATGCGCGCGATATGCCTTCAGGTGTTTATTAATCGTTTGCCTGCTATAACCCGTTTTGGCTGCCAAAACCGCCTGGGTAGGCATGGCAGCATTTTCTTGCAGATAGCCCGCAATGGCAGTGCATACATTGGCATGGTGGTGTTCCCAGGTATCCAGTTTTGCATCCGCATCTGGTGCCAGCATTGCGAGCCGGGACGACAATAATTTTCGTTCCCGTGGCTGACAATGTACCAGCCTCGCGCGGAGAAACCTGCGCACCTTAGCCTTTTGGTACTCATTGAGATGGGAAATGATCGCCGGTGAAAAGTCATCCTGCATTACCAGTTCATGCATGGTGACAGGAGTGAGACGCAGCGGATGTTTTTTGGGAAATGTTTTCATGGGATAAAGTGTGATTTGTGATTTGAATCCGAAGGCTTAAGATAGTAAATTGGTAATTGGTAATTCCTGCCCGAACCGAAACGGCAAGCTCGGGCGGGGATCATTGATAATTGGTCATTGATCATTTCTTTCCTGACGCCTGTCCCCTGACTCCTGACGCCTGTTTAATATACATATATAGCGAGACCCCAAAGTGGGTGGGTGTTATTTAAAAATATTTTTTAACTTATATTTATTCAATGAGTTATAAAGGAATATTTTTTCGGATTTGTCGTCAATTTTTTGCCCTGACCCTAAAGGGAACCTCTGATAGTTCTATTGTGAATTTCTTTCGGGTGACCTAAACGATAAAAACCATCAGAGAAAATTTATCGATAGTTCCCTTTTAGGGTCAGGGCTATGGCTGCGATAACAAAAACATCAAATTCTTCTCGCACTCCGCTCTTTCAAAACAATTACCGCTCTCCATACGTCTTACATAGATCCGGGAGATTTCCATCTCTGGCGCACTCTATGTTGCAGCCCTGTTTCGAGTAGTTTTCTGTCTTTCTATCGTCTTTTACATCAATTCGTTAACGATTTCTATTTCTTTATATTCGACTAAAAACAAAACATGAAAAATTTATTAAAAACACTTTTCGTAGTTGCAGCGGCCATTAGCATCACAGCAACCAATGCACAAACCGAAAGGACCAAAGAAGTAAAGGACACCAAAACCAAAAAAGGGGTTACCACCACCAAAAAAACGGTGACGGAATCCACCAATGGCAAGAGGACCAAAAAAACGGTTACAAAATCAACTGAAATTCAACCGAAATAGTTTTTTGATTGTATCACAATCAGCAGCTTTATCAAACCCCGATGGAAACGTTGGGGTTTGCTTTTTATATAGGTGGGTTATCGTCATCCTATGTTTACAAAAGACTTTGCAAACATAGATGACGAGCTTTGCTGGTCATTTGTTTCCCGCACTCCGCTCTTTCGCTCTCATTCTTGACATTCCCCGCCCTTGTTGGTGTTGCCCTGGCTATCCTTAGCCTCCAGGCTAAGGATGCACAAGCCTGCAGCCTCCGGCTGCCAAATTCCCTTCGCCCCTATTGCTGTTGTCACCTACAAGTTTGTCTTTCACAAAATTCTTCCTAAATTGCCATCGTGAAAAAACCAGTTCACGTCACGCACTTTTACCCCGAAGAGCCTGAAGCTGTGTTTGATGCCTGCCTCGACCCTCAAAAGATCAGGGAATGGTTTATGACTAACAAAGACAGCAAAGTGATCTCTGTGGATATGAACCCCGTAACCGGGGGAACATTTTCTATTATTGAATTGACCCCCGACAAAAGAAAAGTGGAACATACCGGTAAGTACCTGTATGTGAGCCGGCCCAACTGGATCGTTTTTACCCTCGAAGTTCCCGAATATTTTGAGGGGCCGTCCGAAGTAAGCATCAATGTGCGCAAAGAAAAAGATGGCAGCCTGCTTGTCTATCACCAGTCTGGTGTTGAAAGCGATATCGGAACCCACTGGAAAAGGAAAATGACCCAGTTGGAAAAAGTGCTGGGGGTTTAATGGCGTAGCATACGAACAGCGGGTAGGGCTGTTAAATTAAAATGTATTTCCGTTGAAAAATATGCGAACGAGATCGTAGCAAAATGGGTTGATTATTTTGTTTATCATAAAAAGCTGAAACCCGAAAAGATAACAAAGAAAATATCATGAAAATAAGCAACTTAATAAAAGATGACGGTAAATGCTTACAGGTTACCAAAGTCTCGTATGCTGAGGGTTATAAAATTGGTGTTGTCTTTAGTGATGGGAAGAACACAATAGTAGATTTTGATGCGTTCCTTAGCGCCTCAAGACACCCTGAAATCCGCAAATACCTTGATCCGGAATTATTCAGGGAATTTAAGATACAAGATGGAAACCTGGTTTGGAATGATTATGATTTGATATTCCCTATCGAAGACCTATATACTAATGATATCCTGCATATGATAAAAGAGACTGTGGCGTAAGCTAAAGCATGTAGTGTCTGACATTGTGATATGAGAATAAAAATCCTGAAATCCGCTTTTATATTTTTGGGTTTATGCCCTGTGCTGGCATTCGGGCATTTCATGATATTTCCGGGTGAAACCAGGTGCATGTTTATAGAATGGTCGAAATACCAGAAAGACAGTGACCTGTATGTGGAACCGGGCACCGGGGCAGCGAAACTCATGCAGGTGAAGCAATTGATCCACAGCTCAAAAGGTAGGGTCAGGGCATTCTGGGGATCGCTTGATGGCAGGCCTCAATTCATCTTTTGTAATAGTTCCAAAGAGTTTGAAAAATACGCCGGGCCGGGCGCCGGACCTGCCTGTAGTTTTATGAAACTCAGGGGATATATTGTGATCAGCAATGATGGCCTGCAGACCGATATCATATCTCATGAACTTTCTCATATAGAGTTGTATAGCAGGATCGGGTTTTGGAAGAATGTGTTTTTGATACCCGCCTGGTTTCATGAAGGATTGGCGATGCAGGTGGACAACAGGCCGGATTTCTCGACGGACTCTCTACGCAAATACAGCGTGGGTTTTACGCACCTGCCTGATCTTCAAAAGCTACGAACTACCAGTGAATTCAATACCGGGACGCCTGATGAAGTGATTTTAAACTATGCTGCCGCAAAATATACCGTAGCCCAGTGGAATAGTCCCGGTAAATTGAACAGGTTTATCACATTGATCCACAAAGGAAAAGGTTTTGATGAAGCCTGGAGTGGGAAGTAGGGGTTTTGGTTTATGATATCACTTCACTTTCAAGGTAAAGTATATCAGGATCAAAATCTATATATCCTTTTTCGTCAAGGCAAACTGTTCCGTTGCAAAGATATGGCTTAATTAATGGCCATGTATTTGTTAGTCCATTGTAAACCTGATATTTAAGGTAAGGTTTTACATTAAATAATTTCAATTCGCCCGTACTAAAAAGTAGTTCAAGTTTAAAATCGGGAATAAGGTTAACCTTTATGACTTTGGGAGACATTGCATTATTATTTAAGAGGGATGATTATTCTTATGCAGGATTTTCATAATCCTTTCCTCTGGAACTAAATCATCATTTTCCGACTCCAACATCGCTTTCAATAATCCATAATCCAATTTATCTTCTTCAGAGACAATGGTTACCGGTATATGCAATTTCTTTAACAGCTTTACCAGAAACTTTTCGTCTGATTCGCTGGCCGGATTGATCAATAAACTACTCATAATACAAAAATAAGAAAAGTCTTTGTACAAATATACATTTTCTGATTACAAATAGTTGCAGTCTTACAGGCTACCGACGGGGTAATTTATAGAAGGTCAATAGACCTTTACCTATTCTTCACTTCCAAGTCTCCCCTTCGGGGAGACTTGAAATAATGGGGGAGTAAAAGCTAGCTAATTATTGACCAACCACTCCTCTGGGATAAGTTTAAGTCCATTTCTCCATTCTTCAGTAATTGAGTTTGTAAAGTCTGGGAATGTCAATTTTGCATGATCAGTAATTATTACTTGAAAGTCAGGAGAAAGCTCTTTTGTAGCCTTAAAAATAAATTCGTACATTTGTTTAACAGCAGTTTCATCAGAGCTTACTGATATATTTCCTGTTTGATTGCTATCCTTTTCGGGAGGGAAATATATTTGTGAAGGTTGGTCAATAATTAGAAATCTTGGAACCGGTCTATTCGCTTTCACAAAATGCTTATGCAATGCGAAATGAATAAGCAAATGATAGGCAACCCAATTAGCTCCACTTCCCATATGATTCAGTGATATTGATTTCGTTGGAGTGTCTGCAAATATTGTAAGTTTCTTAATATCAAACCGAATTGGGGAATCTTGATGTTCTAAATCTAAGTCTGAGGCCCAAATTGTCATTTGATTATTTATTTGATTTAAAACAGAATTTAAACGATTCTCTTTTTCTTCTAAATTTATTAGACCCTCTAAAGCATTGATTTCAACTTGCAAACGCTCAATTTTACCTTTTAACTGATTGTCTTCCTCAACTACATTAAAGCTTTCAAGAAAAAGGGATATTTTGCCAATTATCTTTCCCCTTCTTAAATTTAAATCCTTCATTTTTAATGCCTGGTCTTGTTCTAAGTAGATCGCTTTGATGCCATTTTGTTTAATTTCGAGTTGTCTTTTTAAGTTCTCTTGATTTAATGTAAGTCTCTCTACATACTGCCCTAATTTAGGCTTTTCTGCAATGGTTGTGGTTAGGTTTTCCGAGAGGGTTGCTAATGATTTATTAATTGCAGAAATGGAAGGGATTTCTGTTTGAATTGTCTGACTACATAGCGGGCAATTATGAAGCTCTGCTTCAGTGTCGCCAAACAAGCTTATGGATTCTAATCTAACCTTTTGTTGTGTCACTTCATTAGAATAATCTGAAGTTTGACTAATAAAGGCCCTAACAGCATTTACATCATCGTTCAATCTGCTTAATTCTTTGGATAATTCGTTTTTTTCTTCTAAAAGTATCTTTAAGTTTTCATTTTCTCCTTGTGAAACTTCATTAGAGTCCTGTTCCCAAAATAAAACCGTCTTTAGAGCTTCAATTGCCTGGCTTTCATCGCTTATGATTCTATTGGCAGCAAGTAAATTTAATTGTTTTGCTTCGTCAACCAATTCAAATATCTTTTTACTGCCATCCAGTTTTAATTGTTCATATTCACGTAATTCTTTTTGATTTTTTGCCAGCTCCCTTTTTTTGGCTGTTATTTCCTGTTCGATGCGAAGCGTGTCTTCACGCAGTACACCTAAGAAATATGGGAGAGTATCTTTTATTGCTAGCGCATCAAAATTATCGGATTGATTGTAAAATAAATAGTTTCTTTGAGCGATTAAGTCCTGTGGTTGAAATGAATAAAAGCGGCTATGCTTAAAATTTACAGTCAAAGCATCCCTAGTTCCGGATTCTGGTCGGTTTGTAAATTCTGAAATGAAAAGTTTTTTAGTAAAAAAAATCTTTGAGAGTTACAATATCAGAGTTGTTTTGTAGCTTAGAAAACTCCGGTATTTCAACAACATCTGAATTTGATAAGTAAATATATTGAGTGGTATTTTGGTTAAGCCTATTCGGATTTTGCCTCGCAATAAAAACTTGCTCTGTTGGTAATTGCAATAAAATACCAAACCATTCTACAGTATCTCTTATTATTCCTTCTGAAATCCGACAATCATTACTTCCTAAACAGTAGTTGATTATATCTATGAGTGCAGTTTTACCAGTCTTTGACTCCCCAGTAATAATATTTACCTGTCCAAGTTCAAAAGTTAAAATTCGCTTTTGACTTTTATCGTTGTAGAAAATCAAGTTTTTTATTTGCATTTTGACTGTATTTAAGGTTTAATTCCCAAGATAGAATATATGGTTAGTGGATTCCCTGATTTTGAGAGGATCTTGCCCAATATAGTGGACTTTTTGATACAACTATTTACCTCTGGATCTTGTAAACTTAATCTTAGTCTCCTTGGTTTTATTGCCAATTCTCCTTTTTCATCAATGCTAATTGAATCATGGGCAATACCGAACATAATTGTTTCTTTTGTAAAGGGCAAGAAGCCGGAAATTTGCGCACCCAATCCAATTTTTAGTTCTTCATTTGCATTTATCCACTTATGAATTGTGTTTGATTTTGTTCTAGGTAAACTCTCTCTAATTTTACTATTTAGGATCAGAGGTAAAATAAGAA
>Ga0207007_1020_pt1 | contig 38589 bp, 38 predicted proteins | sample Alteio_BWMinCont_85_FD_153487 | JGI IMG/M metagenome (GOLD analysis project Ga0207007, IMG submission 153487) | Enriched cells from forest soil in Barre Woods Harvard Forest LTER site, Petersham, Massachusetts, United States -... | ecosystem: Environmental > Terrestrial > Soil > Temperate forest >...
CCCAATTCTCCGGCGTCACAAGAGCGTTGAGACCGACCTTGGTGAACGTGTTCATGAACCTGGTAAAGGCTGGTCACATCGACGAAGATCCATATCCCCCTCTTCGTCTGTCTGAAAGTTGCTAGGGCTGAGGCTCTCCCATGCCTTCAAACACAGTTAATACGTTTTCGATGTCCCTCGTTGCCATTGTCTAATCACTTCCTCCAGTTTGTGAGGGCGCGCGAGCAGTTGCGCATACTTATGCTTACGCCGCACGCTTCGCGTTGAAGATGCCTTTGAAGCTTTCGCGGTACTGAAGGAAGACCAGCACCCAGAGTACAGAGGCAACCAGAGCCGGAGCAATGCTCGCCGGCGCAAGCGTCAGATGAAACGCAAGGATGTTGTAGAGCTCCGCCGCCAACAGCGTCAGCGCAAGGGGCACGAAGTAGCCCGAGAGCAACAGCAGCCCACCGAGCAATTGGATCGCGAAGAAGAACGCGGCAAAATGCGATTCGCTGACGGATACAAGAAACTGAATCGCCAGCGGATTCGTCGGTGGCGGCTGATGGAGGAAGTTGAGAAATCCATTTAGCGCAATGACCGTAAAGATGAGCCCCAGCAGGTAGCGCGCAGAAATCGAAGCAATCTTCATGCGTGATCTCCTTGGATGGTTTGGGCGTGCGTCAGCACGGCCTGAAGGTGCGGTGCAAGAAACGCGTTCCGATCATGCCCCTGGTTCAGCAAGCGGGTCCCCCCTGCGGTGAGGAAGGTCGCGTCTGTCACACCAAGAAAACCAAACACGGACCGCAGGTACGGCTCCACAAAATTGAACGAGGCCATTTGTGTCTGGGCGTCGTATATGCCGCCGGTTGCAATAAGGAAGGTCGTCCTCTTGCCGATCAGCAGGCCCTTCGGCGTTCCGCCCGCGTAGGAAAAGGTCTTGCCCACACGCGCAATCTGGTCGATCCATAGCTTGAGCACGGAAGGCACACCAAAATTATGCATCGGCACTCCGATGACGTACTCGTCGGCCTGCTTCAATTCGGCGAGCAGGGAGTCGGAGAGCGAAAGCAATTCCTTCTGCTGCGGAGTGCGGGCCTCTTCCGGCGTGTAGACGGCACCGACCCATTCCGCGGTGATGGGCGGTATTGCGGTTGCGTTGAGGTCGCGGGCAATGACCCTTCCATCCGGATGCGAAGCCTTCCATTCGGTGACGAACGCACTGGTGAGTTCCCGCGAGACGGACCGACCGTAGACTGGGCTGGAGTCGATGTGGAGTAGCGTTGGCATTCGTAAACCTCCTATGCGACATCCGATGCGTAATAGACATATGTCGATTCATAAAGGAATAGACAATCGTCGTATTAGCATCGATTGCCCGAGAAAAAAGAGGTATCATTAATAAAGCCGCCATGGCCCCCGCACTCCGATCCGCCAACGAAACAACGGATACTCGCATCCTGCGCAGCCGCCGCATGCTGAGGGAGGCACTGGCTAGGCTATTGACTAAAAAGGAGTTTGAAGACATTTCTGTCCAAGAGATCGCTGATGAGGCGACGCTGAACCGGGCCACCTTTTATCTCCACTATCCGGACAAGAACGCACTGCTGCAGGACATGACAGTTGTCCGATTTCGCGACCTGATCGAGCGCCGCGGCATCACCTTTACCGACTGCAATGGAGCACTGCGCGCGATTGCACTCGGCGTTTGCGACTATCTCGCTGAGAACACGAGCTGCCCGGGGCAGTTGGCTCGAATACCCCTCGAAGGCTCCATCATTCCCGTCGTCGAGGATATGGTCAAGGAAGGCATTTCCCATCACGCACTGGCACCCGGTGCCGATGCCGCAATCTTGGCGACCATAGCGGCCTGGGCCGTCTTCGGTGCCGCGCGCCGCTGGTTTCAGACCCCCGACCGCATCCCCGCTGAGGAGATGGCCGCTAAGATTGAAATCATGGTCATGCCGGTCATTCTCAGCGCCCACCAATAGCCGAACTCGGCAAAGGCAGCCCTCCAATGCTGGCCGAAACTCCGGGATGATTTCTTGGACTTTGACGATCATGCAGAAAGCAATCGGGAGAAGCTGCTCTCTTTCCGCCTCGGGCCCAGGTCAGTTCGGATATATTCGGCAAGAAAGTCCAAGAGAACTTGGACCTTCCGAGACAGTCGTGACGGACTCGCGAAAAAGCGCCGACAGAGTGATTGGTTCCGGAGCCTACTGGGGCAGGGGTAGGATGGAGGTCAAGGCGTTGCGAACGCCAGAGGGGCCCGTCCCCAAGTCACAAAGCAGACTCGCGGTGGTGGATATAAGCTGCCGACGAGTTCGAAAGCTCACGATAATTCTGCGGATACGATCCTGCGCCATTCCGACGATAGCGGTGACATCGCAGGAATAGATCTTTTCTAAAGGGATTTGAATCGCGATTGGAGCATTAAGCTTTTGGGACACCTGTGAGTGGGAGCCTCGCGGCCATCTTCACGAGCTCAGCGAGGGAGTCGGCCTTCATCTTCTGCATCACCTTGCCGCGGTGTGCCTTCACCGTGATCTCGCTTATGCCGAGTTCCCCACCGACCTGTTTATTGAGCAGACCGGAAACCACGAGGGCCATAACCTGCCGCTCGCGATGTGTGAGTAACGCATAACAGTCCCGGAGCGCTTGCATCTCCGCCTCGTAACCAAGTGCAACCCGGCTACGTTCGACGGCTTGCCGGATGGCATTCAAAAGTGCGTCGTCGCTGAACGGTTTGGTCAAGAACTCCGTAGCCCCTGCCTTCATGGCTTGGACCGTTGTGGGCACGTCGCCGTATCCCGTGATGAAGATGATCGGCATATCCGGCCGCTCGACGGCGACGCGCTTCTGTAGGTCGAGACCATTGAGGCCTGGAAGAGAAACGTCAAGGACTAGACAGCTCGGAACAAGCACCCGTGGGTTATCGAGGAACTCTTGTGCGGATGCGAATGTCTCCGGATGCCAGCCTTCGCATTGAATCAGCAACTGCAGCGATTCGCGCACGGAGATGTCGTCATCAACAACGAATACGATGGGTGTTGCGGGCATCATCAGTGATGACTCCAATGGATGGCCAAAAGCGCGCGCTAACGTCATAGTATATTCCTAAATGTCTGGGAATCGCCCATCACTCACCTCAATCGAAGTGCAGTATTCAGCGCTTGAAGCAGGGCCGTGTCGCTGAATGGCTTGAACAAGAATTCTACGGCTCCTTGCTGGAACGCTCGCCTGCGGACAACCTCGTCCTTGTAAGCACTGATGAAGATGATCGGAATGCTGTGTCCACGAAGCTTCAATTCTCGCTGAAGATCAAATCCAGTCATGCTCGGCATAGCAATGTCGAGGATGAGACATCCAGTTTGAACTAGGCTGTCGGAAGTGAGGAAGTCTTGTGCAGATGAGAAGGAGTGCGTCGCAAATCCGAACTCCCGCAACAAGTCAGGCAATGACTCGCGCACGGATTCATCATCATCGACTACTGCCACAAGTGGATATTCGCCAGCGATCTTTTCTTGGCAGGAGTCCATAACACAAGAATGCGGCAGACTGGATAAGGAGTCTATTGCACTTAGGTATTGGTTGTGCAAGGAATAGAAAATGAAAATGTGGCTCCTGGACCATCATTTAGCGATGCCCATAAACGGCCATCCTGTTTTTCAATAATGGAGCGAGAAACCGACAAGCCAATCCCCATCCCGTCATTCTTGGTCGTGTAGAAAGCTTCGAATAGTTTGTCCATAGATTGAGGGTCGAAGCCGATCCCCGCATCTTTCACGCTTAAGAGCGCCCGATCGCCTTCGTCTCGTTTGGTCCTGATCAGCAACTCCCTCGGGCGATCATGGACGGTATTCATCGCGTCCGAACCATTCCGGAGGAGGTTCAGGATTACCTGCTGAAGCTGGACTCGGTCACCAGTAACAAGCGGGAGATCGTCGGCAAGCTCACATCGCAAAATAACCCGGTTTCTTTGAAGCTCACTCAATGACAGAGCAATCACCTCTCTTGCGGCGTCATTCAGGTCCACCCGCTCAGCGATGGTGTCTTTCTTACTGAACAGTGCCCGCAATCGCGCAATCACATCCGACGCACGGTTGCCATCACGAATCGTTCGCCGGGCCGTTTCACGCGCACCGTCTACGTTCGGCGGATCTAATGTCAGCATCCGCAGGCAGGTGCTGGCGTTGGTGACGATACCTGAGAGCGGCTGGTTCACTTCGTGCGCGATTGACGCCGTTAACATAGCGAGGCTCGTGACTCTGGCGACGTGTGCAAGCTCCGACCTGGCCTTGGCGAGTGCCTCTTCGGAAAATTGCCGCTGCGTCACATCCTGAACCGCGCCGACGTATTCCAGCCGCCCATCATGGTCGCGAATCCCGTGGGCGATCAAGTGCAGGTATTTAACCGAATAATCAGGCATTAGCAATCGGTGTTCGTACTCAAAATCTCTGACCGCGCCTCGCGCCCTTCCGACCATGTCGTTCAACAGCGGGATGTCTTCTGGATGGACTCGAGTACCGATCAGCTCAAGCGTTACGGGCACATCCCGGTCAAACTCAAAAATGCGATACAGTTCCTCTGACCATGTGATTTCGCCTGTCGCTACACGCCAGGAAAAACTGCCCACTCGACTGAGACGTTGGCCTTCGGCTAGAAACGCTTCACTGCGCTTGAGTGCGTTTTCTGCGCGCTTCCTCTCGTCAATATCGGTAAGCAGAGAGCACCAGCGAAGGATTCGTCCATTTGCATCTCGAACGGGCAGCCCGCGGACCTGGAACCAGCGATACGCGCCATCGAAACGTCGGAGGCGTGCCTCGAAGTCGTATGGATGACCTGAAGTGATCGATCGTGCAAAGATCTGGACGACGCGAGGAAGGTCCTCCGTATGAACCGTGTCACTTGTCCCCCAAAGCCTCAATTCCTCCAATGTCCTGCCGCAGTACTCGACGAGTTGGGGATTGACGAGTTCTACTTCACCGGCCGGCGTCAAAAGTGACACTAAGCCGGGCATGCTGTTGACGATTAAGCGTAAATTGTGCTCACTCGCCGCCAGGGCTTCCTCGGCGCGCCTGCGTTCGGCGACTTCCTTTCTCAGCACTTCGTTGGCGGCAGCAAGTTCTCGGGTCCGTTGCGCGACGCTTTGATCGAGTTCGTCGGCAACGCGCTTCTGTTCGGTCAACCGTTGTGCCTGTTGTAGGCCGGTCAACGCCTGGTTCGCCGCGATGCCCAGAAGAAGTGCCTCGGTATCCCGCGGGAAATCTGCTCGACGAGACCCAGCAACGATTACCCCGATTTCACGCTGAACCCCGAGAGGCCAGGACACGAGTGAAACCTCTTCGTCTCCAATGTGACTGCGTTCCTGGAGATAACGTTTTTGTGGGTCATCTCCCAACCAACGATTGAGGAACGCAGAGACCTCCCGCGGTCGGAACATCTGTTCTTGTGATTGGGAGACCTTGACCGTCTCGGAGGGCGCCGCGTCGACTAGGTTTGTTAGGCCCACATACACAAAGTCCAGATCGAGCATGCGAAGCAGTGAGTCGAGCAAGCTAGGAACGATGTCACAGGGGTTGCTGCCACTCCACATGGCAGGAAGAGCGAGGAGGCTGACCAGATCATTAAGGCAACGTTCGAAGCGCTTGATCTCGTCGGCGGGATGTTCGAGTTGCACTTTCATGGTCAGCTTGCGGTCGCAGGTCGCGCAGACGGCGATGCCCGCCGCGCGCGAATTTCTTGCAGGAACTCCCCCGGCGGCACAAAGAACGGATTGCGCTGGAGAATGCCGCCGACGATGACCAACGGATGCGTGCGCATGATGTCAATCACAGCGTCTCCGCTGAATTTCGAAAGGTGGTAGGTGCAGATGACCGCATCCTCGTGGCGACACCACACATCATTGACCCTCGCTTCAAACTCAATCAGATCGTCGATGTGCGACTGACCGTCAGGCACCCAGTCCATGCGGCAGACAATGCGACTCAGGGGAAATCCTCCCCCGGCATTGCCGCTTGCCATCTGCTCGAACGACCGCAGCATGCGATCCTGATTGAATCGACCGTCTTGAAGGTAGGTTTCCGTGCTGCTCCGAAGTTCGAATTGCCCGCTTCGCTCGACAGCGGCCCAGTCGATTCCTATGCCAGCTAATCGTCGCAGGTGATCACGGCGCTGATCTGGACAAACAACGTGAATCGCCTTGTCTCCACGCTCGAACCCATCCTTAATGAACGGCAGTAACACACGATACTCATCTTCATCGCTATTGAAAAACGCGCAGACATGACGCGGTCGGCCGAGTTCGGACCCAGCCAAAGAGATGGGCGCCGGGATTTTTCTCATGGTGGTTCCTCGCCTAACGCCTCGGCAGTGGCTCCCCGCGCCAACTCCCGGAGAAGGATGAGCCACCCCGTAGGTGCATGTCCATTGTACTTTGGTATCAGGTCTCCAGTGCTCGATCGGCAACAACATAATAAACACCAAAGGGGACAAAGCTTAAAGAGAAAAGTCGGAGGGTGCCTCTCACTCCCGCCGGCTGATACGGAGGTATGGTCGATACTATCGTCTAATTGTTTCTTCACTCCGGATCTGGTGTGATCACACCTGTGCACGCCATCTTTGAACAGGGGTTTATATGCCGGACCACAAGACTGCAATCATTACAGGAGCATCGCGCGGCATCGGAGCCGGTTTAGTCGGGGCCTTCCTGAAACAGGGTTATAACGTCGTAGCGACGTCTCGCAATGTAAGTCAACAATTAGCTGCCTCGACCGCCCTCGTTCCGATCGATGGCGATATTGGGAAGTCGGAGACTGCCGCCAAGGTCGTCGAAGCAGCAATCAAGAATTTCGGAAGCATCGATGTTCTGGTGAGTAACGCCGGAATCTTTTTCACGAAACCTTTCACGGAATTTTCTACCGCGGACTTCAACTCCTTGGTCTCAACGAACCTGCTGGGATTCCTCTACATCACTCAGCTTACTGTGAAACAGATGCTGAAGCAGAAATCAGGGGCCGTCGTAAGCATCACCGCGGCGCTTGCCGATCAGCCGATCCTCGGCATAAATGGCTCGGTCCCAATGATCACTAAAGGAGGCCTGAATTCAATCATTCGGAGTCTCGCGATTGAGTATGCAAAACAAGGTATCCGCTTTAACGCCGTAGCCCCTGGCGTGGTGGATACGCCAATGCACAAGGAGAATCCCAAGGAGTTCCTCAAACAGTTGCAGCCAATGGGGGCAATCGCAGAGATACAGGATGTTGTGGACGCTGTCCTCTACCTGACACAGGCAGGTCAAGTAACAGGAGAGGTCCTCCACGTGGACGGCGGCGTTCACGCAGGCCGTTGGTAGTTGTGCGAAAAAGGAGCTTCCGAATGAACCAATCCGAATCAGCCAGAATCTCTCGGCGTCGCCTTTTCGCGCTGGCCGGTGCTTCCGCTGCAAGCACGCTGCTTGCACGGAGCCTACTGTTTGCGAACGGAGCTCGGATTCTTCCGAAAGCGGAAGATGGAAGGGGTCTTAAAAAGGCGTCATTCGGCGCAATTCAGCAGATTGATGCCGGGCTGCTGAATGTCGGCTTTGGCGAAGCGGGTCCTCCAAGCGGCCGAGCGGTGATTCTTCTTCACGGTTGGCCGTACGACATTCACAGCTTTGTCGATGTTGGCCCTATGTTGGCGTCGGCCGGTTATCGGGTCATCATTCCGTATCTGCGCGGCTATGGCAGCACCCGCTTTCTTTCGAGCGAAACGTTCCGGAACGGCCAGCAATCGGCCCTTGCCCTCGATGTTATCGCGTTGATGGATGCTCTCCAGATCGAGAAGGCGATCCTCGCTGGCTTCGATTGGGGCGCTCGGACTGCGGATATCGTCGCGGCACTCTGGCCGGAACGCTGTAAGGCGCTCGTCTCTGTAAGCGGTTATCTGATCGGGAATCAACAAGCCGGCAAGCTGCCCTTGGCGCCAAAGGCTGAGTTGCAATGGTGGTACCAATACTATTTTGCCACCGAACGCGGCCAGACCGGCTATGACAGATACAGGCGCGATTTTGCAAAGCTCATCTGGCAGCTCGCATCGCCGAAATGGTCCTTCGATGATGCCACCTTCCATCGCAGCGCAGCATCTTTCGACAACTCCGACCACGTTGCTATCGTCATCCACAACTATCGCTGGCGGCTTGGACTGGCTGAAGGAGAACCCCAATATAGCAACCTGGAAAAGCGGCTTGCCGAAGCTCCGGTCATCCCTGTTCCCACGATAACCCTGGAAGGGGATGCCAACGGTGCACCTCACCCGGAAGCCAGTTCCTATGCCAACAAATTCTCGGGCAAATATGAGCACCGAATCATCAAGGGAGGCGTTGGGCACAACCTGCCGCAAGAAGCCCCGCGAGCCTTTGCTAATTCGATCATCGAAGTTGACCGTTATTGACCGATGTTGGCTACATCAGCGTTGAGCTTGACATCCAAAACTACAACGAGCCTCCCGCAGGCCACCAGGTTGATCGAACAGGAGCAAGATGAATGAACACGAAACTGCAACGGCGAACCCGCTCTTGGCCGGCCAGCGCCGAGCAGCGGTTGAAAGAGCGTGGCATCAAGCTCCCGACTCCGCCCGAGCCGTTCGGCACCTATGTGGAAGCGGTGCAGACGGGCAACCTGCTTTTTTTGAGTGGGATGCTTCCGACAGAAGGCCGCGGCGCGAAATTCATTGGGCGCATTGGCTCCGAACTCGATGTGCAAGCTGGGCGCGCGGCGGCTCGCCTGGCGGCTCTGAATGGCCTGGCTGTCGCGAAGCAGCATTTGGGAACGCTCGACAAAGTGAAGCGGATCGTCCGGCTCGGAGTGGCAGTGGCTACTTCGGGTGATGTCCGTGAACAGCCGAAAGTCGCTGACGCCGCTTCGGAGTTGCTGCAAGACGTCTTCGGAAAAGACAAGAACCCTTGCCGCTTGGTATATGGCGTCGCAAGCCTTCCGCTCGGTGCGCCGGTCGAGCTGGAAATTATTTTCGAGGTCGCGGGGTAAGAAAAGCTCAGGGCCTTTGTATTCGTTTGGAATCGATATTTCTAAAGTTTTCGCAAAAGGAGGATTTATGGCAAGTGCAAAATTCGCAATAACCCCAATGAAGGTAGCGCAGGTTCCTAAGGCAGGAGGAGACTTCGAGATCGTCGAGCGCGAGATACCTAATCCGGATGCGGGACAGGTGCGCATCAAGGTGCAGGCCTGCGGTATTTGTCACAGTGACGTGCTCACGAAAGAAGGCGCCTGGCCCGGCATTCAGTATCCCCGAGTTCCAGGACATGAAGTCGCGGGCATCATCGACGAATTGGGTGCCGGTGTTTCCGGTTGGAAGAAGGGGCAGCGCGTCGGAGTCGGCTGGCACGGCGGCCAGGACGGCACGTGTCTCTCCTGTCGGCGCGGGGATTTTCGCAATTGCCGCAATCTGAAAATTCCGGGCATCAGTTATGACGGCGGATACCAGCAATACATGGTGGCTCCCGCGGAGGCGCTGGTGGCAATACCGGAAAGTCTAAGCGATGTGGAAGCAGCACCGCTGCTCTGCGCTGGAATTACCACCTTCAACGCGCTGCGGCACAGCGGCGCCATGCCTGGCGACCTTGTCGCGGTGCAAGGTATCGGTGGTCTGGGTCACCTCGGAATTCAATTCGCGAACAAGTTCGGTTACAAGGTTGCGGCTATCGGGCGCGGGTCGGAAAACGCGGCACTCGCAAAGAAACTCGGAGCGAGCATGTACGTCGATAGCAACTCGACGAACGCAGCAGAGGCTTTGCAAAAACTGGGCGGCGCACAAGTAATTCTGGCGACAGCTCCAAACTCGAAAGCAATGTCCCAGCTGATCGACGGTCTGGGGCCGAACGGCAAGCTCATGGTCATCGGTGCGACGTTTGATCCGATTGAGGTCACGCCGATACAGCTCATTTCCGGAAGTCGAACCATTCAAGGCTGGGCCGCCGGAACGCCAGCCGATTCCGAGGACACGCTCCGTTTTGCCGAACTAAGCGGCGTGCGTCCCATGATTGAAACCTATCCGCTTGAAAAGGCGGCCGAGGCGTACGCCCGAATGATGAGCGGCGATGCACAGTTCCGCGTCGTTCTGACGATGTGAAGTTGGCCAAGACGAACAAAAGGAGAGTCCATGAAACACCCGACTTGTTATCGCAGGATTCAGATAGATGGTCTCTCGATCTTTTACAGAGAGGCCGGCCAGAAAGATGCGCCGACGCTTCTCCTGTTGCACGGTCTTCCGTCTTCATCGCGGATGTTTGAACCTCTCTTCGCCCGGCTTTCCGATTATTATCGCCTTATCGCGCCCGATTACCCGGGCTTCGGTCACAGCGACTGGCCGGACCCGAAAAAATTTGATTATACGTTCGATCACTATGCTGAGATCATGAATCTCTTCACCGAAGCGCTCGGCCTCGCGCGTTATACGCTTTATATGCAAGATTACGGCGGCCCCGTAGGTTTTCGCATGGCCTTAGGCCATCCGGATCGTATCGAGGGTCTCATCGTCCAGGATGCAGTGGCGCACAGCGAAGGCCTGGGCGCGAATTGGAAGCTCCGGCGGGCGTTTTGGGCTGACCGGAGTGCCAACGAAAGCACACTCCGCACGAACCTTCTGTCGCTTGCGACGACGCACACACGCCACGTCGGGAACGATCCGAACGTGGACCGCTATGACCCCGATCTCTGGACCGATGAATTTGCCTTTCTGAACCAACCCGGCCAAGACGAAATTCAAAGCGATCTATTTTTTGACTACCACACGAACGTCGATGCCTATCCGAAATGGCAAGCATGGATGCGCGAGAAGCAGCCTCGACTTCTTGTCCTTTGGGGTAAATACGACCTGTCTTTCGAGCTTTCGGAGCCGGAAGCGTATCGCCGGGACGTGCCGAACGCTCAAGTTCACATTCTCGATGCCGGTCATTTTGCATTGGACACAGCTGCGGATGAAATTGCCGCATTGGTCCGAAACTTTGTCGGTTCTTTACAGGGACGATTCCCGGCGCAGCACCTCGGTTGATCTTGCAAGGAGAGCGCTGCAAGCAGCCGTCGAGGTATGATCTGGCGATGCGGATGCAATTACGGAGGATTTCCTATGCGATCTGACATTGTTCCAGGTGCAAAATTCCCCGACTATGAGCTTCCCGACCATACCGCGAAGCGTCGGAAGCTGTCCGAACTGCAAGGACCACATCCGATGGTTCTCGTTTTCAGCCGCGGAGGTTACTGCCCCAAAGACCGCCGCCAGGCGGAAGGACTTGTCCAACTTCATCGCGAGCTCGAAGTCGCTTATTGCCGGCTAGTCACAATGAGTACCGACAGTATCAGTGAGACGAATGAGTATCGCAGCGGGGTCGGTGCTCACTGGCCTTTTCTCTCTGACGCAGGGCGTATCGTCCAGAAAGATCTCGATATCGCCGAATATACGGATCCAGTCAATAATCCCATGATCCCTCACGTGTTTGTCCTCGAGCCCGGTCTTGTCATTTACAAGATTTACAACGGCTACTGGTTCTTCGGCCGGCCCACTCTAGAAGATCTTCGCCAGGACCTACGCGCCGTTACCAAGAAATGCCGGCCAGACTGGGACATCACAACGCCCGAACTCAAGGCGGCGTGGCAGCAAGGCCGCAAGGAACTCTTCTATCCGTACGGAAAAACGTATCTCCAAACTCTCGGTGAGCAGGATTAGGGACGGTTCCGGCATGCGCACGTTCCATGAGTTGCCAAGCCCCGGTGCAGTGATGCAAGACGAGACCGCCCGGCGCCGCTGCCCAGTGCCGCCTGAAGATTCGCCATGGCGTAGCTACATTCGGCCGCCATCCATCGCAACCTCTCCTTCGCAACGCCAGCCTTGCGTGGACTGGATTTGCTTCCCGTCCACGCAAGGTCAGGCCGGTTTGCCGAAGTGAATTTGCATCCTGGGCAGGCACCCAAATCTTTCCAGGGAAAATTATGAATGGCCCCTAGCTTGGTTGCCTAGGCAGACTGACTCTGCGACCTGCCGGTCTTCTCACCGAGGAAGTTCAGCAGTTCGGCGTTTACTTCTTCCGCGTGCGTCCAGGTAACGCAGTGTGGACCGTCCTTCACGACCAGCAGGCGCGCCCCTTTGATGAGCTTGGCGGTGCGCAGTCCTGAAGCCGTGGCAGGAAGGATGCGGTCGGCATCACCGTGAATCACGAGCGTGGGCACATCAATACGGGCCAGATCCTCGCGGAAATCTTCGTGCCAGGCTGCGACACACGCCAGGCTGGCGGTGGCAGAGGCGCCAGCCGCGACGTTCCACCCGGCCTGCACGGCTTGTTCGCTAACACGCTTGCCCAGGAAAACGTCGGTGTTGTAGAAATTCTTGAAGAACTCGGTGAAGAACGCATAACGGTCAGAGGCCACCGCTTTCTCGATCCCCGCAAAGACACTCGCATCCACGCCCTCCGGGTTGTCGGCCGTCTTGAGCAGGTACGGCGGCACGCCGGAGATGATCACCGCTTTGCTCGCGCCCTTGGAACCATATTTTCCGAGGTAGCGAGCCACCTCACCGCCTCCCATCGAGAAGCCGACCAGGCAGAAATCGCGCAGCTTGAGGTGGGTGATCAACTCGTGAAGATCCTCTGCGAATGTGTCGTAGTTGTAGCCTGCGGTCGGCTGGCTGGACTTCCCGAAGCCTCTGCGGTCATACGTGACGACCCTGTAACTCGCATCTAGAAGGACCGGCACCTGTTTTTCCCAAGAGGCACCGCTCAATGGATATCCATGGATCAGGACAACCGGTTTGCCCGAGCCATGGTCTTCGTAGTAAAGCTCGATGTTGCTTGAATTTTCTTTTCCGACGGTAACGTATGGCATTGCACATCTCCTTTTCTATCGCGATAAATCAGTATGTGGTTGGTGGAGTCTCGATGGAGGTACTTTCTTGGCCGAGCTCCATGACACGAGGATGCGCCACTCTTGGGAGTGCGTCAATTGTGCTTTGGTATTGATCTGCTGATGTCGAAATCTCCGGCCGCGCTTCGGGCAAAATCTTCCCACGAGCCCTCGAAAAGCAGGATGGCGGCGCGTTGCCCGAGGGAATTCGCCGGCTGTCCGAAGCGTTGATGGAAAGGGAAGTGGAACCTGCTTCGTCCTACCGACTGATACGAAAGTGTCGCCGATACCTTCGTCCAATTGTTTCACCTCCACGCCCCTGGCCTAATCGCAACTGCGCATCGCATCCGAATCAGTCGGGAACGCGCAACGCACAATCCTGCTAAGGAGAACTCACCATGACCCTCGAAAAAGTGTTGTACACCGACAAGGTCCCTACCACGCGTAGTGGGAAGGACATATTCATGACGCAACCGCTGTTGCGTCTCGTATTCGTCACTTTGCTGGCCGCGCAGGCAACTCCAAGTACTGTCTGGGCCCAAGTGCAAGCGGCCCCTCCAATCTCCGGAGTTATTGGAAAAGTCCAGTCATTTACAGGCAGCTCACTCGAAGTTCAGACCCCTTCCGGCGTGGTCCACGTTGATGTCAAGCAGCCCCTCACAACTTATCAGCAGATACCGTCGGATTTGAGTCATGTCACGTCCGCGTCCTATGTCGGCGTTGCGTCGACCGAGCAGGCGGATGGAAAAGAAGTAGCGAAGCAGATCATCATATTTCCAGCGGAACTGAGTGGAGCTGCAGAAGGTAGTGTTCTGACAGACCCGCCGGGTGCAACAACTCACAGCAGAATGACTAATGGATCCGTCTCTCGCCCTGCCGTATCGCACTCACGCATGACGAACGGCACGGTGCAGAAAGGCGGCGGCACCACCTTAGTCGTCCAGTATCAGGACGGATCTAAGACGATCTCCGTGCCTGCAAATGTCCCCGTGACGGAAGTCGCACCTGAACACGTCACATTCGCTAATGGCGATCTCGTCTACGCGGCGACTGAGAAGCTGCCACACGGAACACTTGTGACGGACAAGATATTCCTGTTTATTCCAGCCGCGTCTCCCAACACTAAATAGTAATGGTTCCGGTCAATGAGCCATTCAACTTCCGCTGATAAGGAACAGAACTCTACGAGCACGTTGCCGGAACAGCCGGGCGTGCTCGTAACCATCAAGCACCACCACCTGGTGCGCTGGAGTCACTGGCTGAATGTGCCGATCCTTGTCGGCCTGATTCTAAGCGGCATCTCCATTTACTGGGCCTCGCCCGTCTATCAACACAAGCCAGATCCGAAGACGGGAAACTTCGATGTGGCGGCGGATATTGGAATCTGGATCTGCGCCCGTCTGCCCGGACTGCATCACTACAGCAGTCCACCCGACTGGATTTACAACCACATGAGCCTCGGGCCGGGGATGTTGGCTTTGGCTCTGCGTCTGCATTGGTTGTGCGCGTATTCATTCCTGCTGAATGGCATGGTTTACCTTGCGGGGCTGGTGATGGGTGGAGGCTGGCGCTCCTTGTTGCCCCGCCGGACCGATCTGCTGGACGCGCTCAGGATGATTCGATACTACCTGGGGTTTCCTTTCGCTAAACTGGGGCGCCGCAGGTGGCTGCATCCGCGTTTCAACACAAAGTACAACGCCCTCCAGCGCACAGCATACTTCTCTGTTCCAGTCGCCGGGTGCCTTTCGATCGCTACGGGCTGGGCGATTCACAAGCCCATGCAGCTGCATTGGCTGGCTGCGCTGTTTGGAGGGTATAACGCAGCGCGTGTCTGGCATTTCTGGCTCATGTGGCTCTACATCCTCTTCGTTGGGCCGCATTTGATTCTAGTATTCGCCGACGGGTGGGACACACTGCGCAGCATGATCGTGGGTTGGTCAACAAGAGGGAAGCGATCCGAGGCCATCGCAAATGAGCAATGACAACGAGAGCGATTCACTACAACCGGAAGAAATACGTTCGACGGGCTCGCGCGTATCAGCGACGAGCGAGCCGCGAATTGACGGACGGGCTTCAGCTTCCTCTGTTGCTGGGGGATCACTCTCCATGGAAAAGACAGAAGGATTCTTTGAAGAGCGAACCCTCCCGGCAATTGAGATGACTCCGGGGCGTTTGCGATATCTCACCCGGCGCGACGTTCTGTTGTTTGGCGCCGGGGCAGTGGCAGCGCTGGCAGGCGGTGGATTTCTCCTGCCACAAGATACGCTCAGTCGCTTGGGTGTGCGTCGAAATATGGACTTCCGTGGGAAGGAGTGGTTTTTGAACAAAGCGCTGCGTATCGATGATGACGTGGCGGAAGCACTTTACTCTGGAAATCGCACGGTGCCCATCTACACCAAATCGCAGATTACCCCGCTCAAGAACAACTACAACGGAGCTACTCCCGATCCTGGCTATATTTCCGGATGGAATCTGACTCTGGATGGGCTCGTTTCTGGCCTAAGCATTTCTCTTGATATTCGAAATCTCACGACTCGCTTTTCGGTGCGCGAGCAGATTACAAGGCTGGTTTGCGTCGAAGGCTGGAGTGCGGTCGCGTGGTGGGCTGGTCTGCGATTCGATGACCTGCTTCGCGCCTACCCGCCCTTGTCGCAAGCCAAATGGGCACGGGTGGAGTCATCGGTCAATCTCGACGCCTCGGGGAATCCTGACCCTTATTTTGTCTCAATCGACCTGGCGACTGCTCGTCATCGACAGACGCTGCTCGCCACACACTTCAACGGTCAGCCCCTTAGCGTTGATCATGGAGCGCCGCTCCGTCTGCTAGTACCCGTGAAACTTGGGCTGAAGAATGTGAAGGCCATAACCAGGATTACGTATGTTGCGGAAGAGCCAAGAGACTATTGGGCTGAACGTGGATATTCCCGCTACGACGGAATCTAACGCTAGCGCCTCGCCGCTGGACATACACGTATAAATGCGGGAAAGAGCCGTACCAATGAATGAGTTCGTGTGTTCCAGTGTCGCAGGCAACTCTTCCCTGATCGGATTGAGGAAGAGTTGCTGCAAGCGGGTTTTGGCTAAACATCGATGCAAAAAAGGGGGATTCCTATGCAGGGTAATGACTGCATGAAACATTGGGCTACTGTTCGCCTTCGAACCTCGAGACAAGAGCTCACGCTGAACAAGGGCAGGCTTATGCTGCGGCGGCGAAAACTCGAAACCAAATGCGGGGCTGGTCGGTAGATCGGAAATCCGGCAGCGTACAAATGGAACGCGATCTATCCGGTTCTAACAGGAATCATTAGGGAGGCGACCGCAGCGCTTGCCAACGACAAACCTGCACAGATTAACATTACGCTTCGGAATCCAAAGACGAACGCATGGGAAATTGATGCCCGGATGAGCGCTGCCTTATCGGCATCTAGTCCGGAGGGCGGGTCAAGGCCGGCGAGCTTGATCTCGTTCGCTTGAACGTACTGGAGAATTCCGGGCGGAAGCGGTCCGCCCGTGAGACTACGATTCAAGCTAAAACTGAATGATTTCACCATCACGATCCCGAGGATCGCAAGGGCAAGTACCCCCGCGACCCGGGCGACCGCATTGTTGATGCCTGAGGCGGTTCCGCCACGGCCCTGGTCTACTGAACTCATAACCACGGTGGTGAGAGGAGCCACACTGACCGCCATTCCAAACCCGAGGACAATGAACGCAGGGAAGAATGATTTCCAGTAGTTAGCTCCGACGCCAGGCACGGCAAAGAGGACGAAACCTGTTGCCGCAATTAGCGGCCCGCTGACCAGCGGTGCCCTCGCCCCATACCGCGTGACCAGCCCGCCAGACCAGCGCGAAAGAAGGAAAATCAGCAGAATTAGCGGCAGGGCGGCGGCCCCGGTCGCAGTCGTCGAGTATCCCTGAACTTGGATTAGGTTCATCGGGAACAAGAAAAAGAAGATTCCAAGAGCGGCATAGAGAAACAGAGTAAGCAGGTTCGCGCCCCTAAAACTGCGTGACGCAAACAGCATTAGCGGAACCATAGGTGAACTTATCCTGGCCTCGACAAACCCGAAACCAATCAGACAGAGGAGCCCGGTAGTCAAGCTTGCGAAAACCAAAGGATGGCCCCAACCGAGACGAATAGACTCGATCAGGCCATAGACCACGCCGCCTAATCCGACAGTCGCGAACAGAGCTCCCAGCCAATCCACATGCCCCGGAGTAGGGTTGCGATTTTCGGGAATATGGCGTAGCGAAATTGCGATCACGGCGGCCGCAATAGGAACATTAATAAAGAAAACCCACCGCCAAGAGGCATGCTCAATCAACCAGCCACCGAGAACAGGACCCAACGCTGTTGTGATGGCCGTAAAGCCGGACCAAGTACCGATCGCTTGACCGCGAGTTTTCTCGTCGAAACATGCGCTGATGATCGATAGGCTGCCCGGCACGAGGAAGGCAGCTCCCACACCCTGAATACTCCGTGCGAGCACTAACTGCTGAATGTTCGAGGCAAAACCACAGCCGATTGAAGCAGCCGCGAATATTCCTACGCCGCCCAGAAACATCAATCGGCGGCCGAACAAGTCGCCGAGGGAACCACCGACGAGAATCAAAGCTCCCAAAAATAAGCCATAAGACTCAACCACCCATTGCACACCGACGACGGTTGCGTGGAGATTTGTTTGGAGCGCAGGCAAAGCGACATTGACGACAGTGCTGTCGATAAAGGCCATGCTCGAACCGAGAATTGTCGCTGCCAGGATCCAACGTCCATTTTCGGCTGCGCATGGAATGTCCGCATTGATTGACTGGAGCACGGCTTCGTCGCATGGGGGTTTCATGACGGTTATGAATGCCTTCTCATGTGGATGAGGCTGCGGCAGCCCCCGGGTTGCCTAGATTCATACACTTCAACAGGGGAAACTTTGCAGGAAAGGAGCTGCAAAGGGAACAGAAAAAAAGGAGAACGATACACCCAGAAATTCCGTTGTCAGACCGTGGAGCGAGGAAGGCATGCGAGAACATCCTAAGACGATCACGAGAGCTGAGGATTCATCGCAGGCTGCCGTACGAGTAGAGGGATCAAGGGGACTCGGCGGATCCCGAGGCTGAAGGTGAGGTGACCCTCAAAATGGCCGGGAATCCCGCTTCGTAGAAAGATCGGCAGGTCATTTTTCAGGCATATCAATGGGAATCAACACCAGGAGAGATCGTGCTTTCCGCGAATGACGTGCAATTCCGCTACCTTATGCACACTTAGGAACCGCGAAGAGAAGCAGCAAACCTCTTCTGGATCTCTTCCGGAGATAGATGTTCTTTATGGGTGGCGATAGTCCAGGCGTGCTCGAACGGATCGGCGATACTTCCGGAGCGGTCTCCGTAAAATTGATCTTTGATGGGCAAAAGGATTCTCGCGCCGAGCGCCACAGCCCGCCCGATTACCGCGTCCGCGTCGGCGACGTAAAGGTGAACGAATGACGATGCGCCGCCAACGGTTCGGGGGCTTTTCGCAATGCGCCAGGGCGCTTCATCCCCGACGCGGATAACCGAGTCCCCGATCACGATCCCGGCGTCTAGAACTCTTCCGGCGGGATCGGTAAGCCTGCCCGGCAGCTCGGTGGCCCCGAAAGCTTCGCAATAAAATGCAATCGCTTTCGCCGCCGTGCCATCGAAGATCAGGTACGGCATGGCGGTATGAAAACCAGCGGGTATCGAGGATGCCTGCGGCATTTAGACCCTTAGCGAGCCACGGAACGCCCTTGCGGCATAGTAAGATTCCGCACCGTTGTGATACACGAAAACAGTGTTATAGCGGCGATCACAAAAGAGGGCGCCGCCGAGGTTTCTGATATCCGAAGGCGTTTTCACCCAGCTCGACGTTTTCAGATCGAAATTTCCAAGTTTCTGTAACTCTCGATATTCCTCTTCCGTTAAAAGCTCAATGCTCATGCCAGCCGCCATATCCAAAGCGTTACCTTCTGGTTTATGTTCTTTCCTTGAGTCCAGCGCTTCACGGTCGTAGCAAAGACTTCTGCGGCCATTAGGACTTTCTGCTGAACAATCATAAAAAATGTATTCGCCCGTCTTTTTATCATGACCAACAACATCCGGTTCACCGCCAGTTCTTTCCATTTCGTTGAGAGACCACAGTTTTTCTTTATTGGCCTCCAGCTTTGCTTGTATGTTCGCCCATGCAAGACCTTTATGGCGGTTCATGTTTTTCTCAAAGCGGGCTTTCAATGTTCCGAGTAGGTCTTTGCGTGGTTCTGGTGACAAGTCCTTTTTATTGCTATTCATGGTTCGCGTTTTTACGGTTCTCATTGACGCCGCTTCCCACATTTTTTATCTCTGACTCCGCCGCGCCCCGACCATTAGTTTGTCTTCGGCTAGTCTTTGCGTTCTTATCCATTCGCAGTTTCCACGCCGTTCCGAGTGCACCCGTCCGTACATCCTCGCTCGCCGCCATGCGAACATTGTGTGTGCCCCATCTTTCCCCAGCCGCCAGGAATCGGCAGGAAAATCTCGGGCGCATCCTACACAAACGACGCCTGCTGCTCGAGCGTAAGCGTCCGATTTCCGCAGCCTCTTGCCTGCGAAGCCAGCGAAACAAATTTCCTGCCTCCCGCGCGGGAAGCCCGTAATCCTGCATGCAAGTACTCTTCCGCCCCCTCTAGGCTCAGTGCAATCCTGCGAAAGTCTACTGCGGTCATCGGGGGACTCCTTAGATTACGGGGTATCTGATCATCATCGGACGGCAACTGTCTACTGCTCGGGCCGAATCATGGGAAAATCTTCCGTTAAAGCTTTGAGGAAGAGGCTTTCGGGAAGTGTTGCCGACCATCCGCGCCCCGGCTTCTGCGTTCCCGTGGACCCTGGCGCGGTGAGTCCGGCCGTCGAGTGACAAGTGAAAATTATTTGCAGGCCAGAGAAATTTCGGCGGCTTCGGATTTCTTGAGCGGAACAGCCAGATACGAGTCGTGCTGCCTTCCCGTCACAATAGCGTGCAGCCCACGATTGACAAGCGCACGATGCCGAAAGGCTGGGGATCTCGCCGCATCGTGACTCTGAATTGTTAGCCGCAGACTGGGTCCAGCCTCGATTAGCGCAGCCGACGGCGAAATTTCGATTTCGAGTGGAACCATCTCGCCGGGACGCAGCCGCTATTTCATGTATGTACGGACGATGCCTATCAGATCATCGGTAGCTTCTTCGGAGGATTTGCTGTTTCGCGGCATATGGTTGCGAATGTGGTCTTCCATGAGTTCGGCCATGAGGCTGTTCATGGCTCCCCTCGCACCTGCGAGCCTTTGAAGGACGTCTGCGCACTGTTCATCGTCATGGAGAGCGCGCAAAATGCCCTCCAGTTGCCCGACGATCTTCTTCGTCCGATTGACTAGATCCAACTTTTCTCTTCCTGTATGCGGCATTTGTTCCTTGACTACCTAGTAGGGGTATGGTATCTAACCCTAGGCCGGTACAGTATGGCCTGAGGGCACGCGAATTATATATGGAAAATACGATTAATGAGTCAGAACCTCCGGGTACGAGCAACCGCCTGGAACTCCGTGATCGGCGAGCGTAGCACGACGCACTCCTAAACTCCCGCTCGCTCTCGCGGAACAAACAAACCCGAGCGAGTGGGATTCTCTGCCATCTCCGCAAAGATCTCCACCCGACAACCGACTGAATGAAAGGCAAGGCGTCTGTCCGCCCTGAGCGAGTGGGTGTCTTTAATCGCCACAGGGGTCTGGCCGGAGCGCTTAGCCGCACGGACTCTTCGCGGGGTCGTGCCTCGTGGTCTATCACGTATTTAATCGTTCGGCTTGTTCAAGCGCTGGAAATAGAGACCCCGAAAGGTGAAAGCAATGCCCTGGTACCCATTTGCAATTCGTCTGATTGTCGCGCTCTTGCTTGGGGCGCTCGTCGGCGCGGAACGGCAATGGCGGCAGAGCACAGCGGGGCTGCCGACGAATTGCCTTGTCGCAAAGGGCTCCGCCATGTTCGTGATGATGGGCGGCCTTATCGGTGGTGACAGTAGTCAGGGAAGGGTCGCCTGGTACGCAGTTAATGGGATGGTCCGCCCGCTCGGCCGGCAGATCCACGGGACTCCTGTGCAAGCTCCAGAAGAGATTGTTCTTTACCTCTCCAAATGCGTGTGCCGCACGACGGATGAGGTGCAGATTCGCGCTCTTTTGCTTCAGAACATCAAACGGACGCCGCTAGCTCTTTATGCACATCACAGCGAAGACGAAGAAGGGGCGAGCCGCGTCAAGCTGCGAGCCCAAGTGAACTTGACGGGCGGGCAGGACGAGTTCCCGGAGCAAATCCTCACGCGCCTTTCGCTCGAACCCAGCGTGACAACAGTTCGATGGAAAATTGCCGCGGCTCTAGATGTTGGGGAAGACCGCATTGTGGGCGCGGGCCCAGACAGTTTCGGCAAATCACAAGCCTCGTTGAAGGCAAAGGAGAGTGGGATGTGAGACTCACGGTAAAGAGGGCACTATTGGCTGCATGTTCGATTTTGTTTCTGCTAAACGTTGTGCGGGCAGATGTCGGAGGGAAAATTGCCGGAGTTGTGAAGGACCAAACGGATGCGGTTATCCCCGGTGCCACGGTTATTGCCGTGAATACCGCGACGGGAGTGAAGCAAACGACGAAAACCGATGACCAAGGAAACTACGCGTTTCCCGTTCTTGCCGTGGGGCAATATGAGATTGATGTCACCGCGGACGGCTTTCATCCCAACAACACGAGGGGCCTCGCAATTGATATCAACACCGCCCTGACTGTGGATGTGACGTTGCAACTCAGCGAACAGAGCGAGACCATAACGGTAACGGAGAACGGAGTTCGTGTGGAAACTTCCGACACGCAACTGGGCCAGATTCTTGAAAGCAAGCAGGTCACCAGTCTTCCCCTGAATGGGCGCAGTTACACAGACTTGTTTGCTACCCAAGTGGGAGTTACGCCTCTAACGACCAGCGGCGCCGGGAACAGCACGTCCGGCGGGGGTTTTGGAACGGTTCCCGTTGCGGGCAACGGCGATACAGGCCAATTCTCAATCAATGGGCAGCGTGAATCAGCGAACGGTTTCACGCTCAATGGCGTGAGCGTGCAAGAGACGATTGGGCAGCAGGCCGGAATCGTTCCCAATCTCGACTCGATTGCTGAGTTCCGCATCCTGACCAGTAACGCGGATGCAGAGTACGGCGATTACAGCGGGGGGCTCGTTAGCGTGGTCACGAAGGGCGGTGGGAATCAGTTCCACGGCGACATTTTTGAATTTCTTCGGAATACCGCTCTTGATGCGCGTGGCTTTTTCGATCCAACTCGATCAACCTTTCAACAGAACCAATTTGGTGGAACGCTCGGCGGACCTGTCAAGAAAGATAAGGTCTTTTTCTTCGCCGATTATCAAGGGCAACGAACGATCCAGGGAGTTGAGACTGGAGTTGTCAGCTTACCCTCTCTCGCGAATCGAGGGGGCGATTTCTCCGACCTAATCACTGCAGCCAATCCCAATCCTCTGCCGGGTACCGTTAATGGCGATTTCCTGGCGCAGACGCTCAGCAACGCGCTCGGATACCAGGTCGACACAAAAGAGCCCTTCTACACTCCAGGGTGCGCTTCAAACACTCAATGTGTCTTTCCGGGCGCGAAGATTCCGCAGTCGGCTTTTGCTTTGCCAGCGACAAAAATGCTGCAATTCATTCCTGTTCCCAATTTTGGGGGAGACGAGTTCTCGATTGCCTCTAACAAACAGCGACTCAACGATAACAAGGCCGCCGTTCGATTGGATATCAATACCGGGCGACTTGGCACGTTCTCAGCCTACTACTTTGCGGACACCTACAATCTCGACAACCCATATCCGAGCGGCTTCGGCGGCGCAACCCTTCCAGGCCCCGACGGATCCTACGATGCTCTATCATCGGGGACAGATCAAATGATCGTGCTGAGCAACACCAAAACCTTCGGTCCAAATCTCGTGAATGAAGCGCGCATTGGCTACATTCGGTTAAACAACAACCTGGGCACCCCGAAGGGCGGCGTCGGTGTCAGTCTTGCGGACCAGGGCATCTCCTCGGGGCTTCCAGGAATTCAGCAAGGCTTTCCCGAATTTGCCGGAGTCGAGATGCTGTATTTCAACTCGTTCGCTGTTGGCACGAATCCCTTTTTTCTAGCGCAGGTAAACAACACCATCGACTCGAGCGACAGTGTTTCGAAGGTTGTCGGAAATCACACGCTGAAGTTTGGCGGGCAGTATATCTGGTACGCCGTGAAGCAGGCACCTGACCTCGTTGCCAACGGCACTTTCTCCTTTTTCGGGTCGGGAGCGCAAAGCACGGGTAACGGTTTCGCTGATTTTCTGCTGGGACTGCCCGATTTCTACTCGCAACAATCTTCTCCGCCCTTTCATGAGTTCTCAGCCACCGGCGGAATCTTTGCGCAGGATAGCTGGCGATTGCGCCCCAACCTGACCATCAACTATGGCTTGCGCTGGGACTATATTCGGGGATGGTCAGAACTGCATAATCAAGGAACCACTTTGGTTCCCGGGGCTCAGTCACAGACTTTTCCAGGTGCTCCGCTCGGCTATCTCGTGCCTGGAGATCGCTTGCCAAGCGGCGAGACCTTGCCATCGACGATTGCTCCGACGCCGATGGACGATTTCTCGCCTCGGTTGGGAATTGCGTATTCGCCGGATTGGTCGACAGGCCTCTTGGGCAAGTTGGCGGGCGGGCCTGGCAAGACCAGCATCCGATTCGGGGCTGGCCGATTCTTCACGGCAATTGAGGGTCTGACCATTGCATACCCAACTGGAAACCCTCCCTATGGTCTGACGTACACGAGCCCGGAACCCCCCGAGTTGGCAGCCCCATTCGTCGGGGCGCTCACCGGGACGCAATTCATTCAGCAGTTCCCCGTGAACGTCCCGCCATATAATGTGTCGCCGAGCAATCCCGACACAAGTGTGCAGTGGTCGCGCTATACGCCGATCAGCGGCGCGGTCAGCTATTTCTACAAGAACAAGACTCCATATTCGATGGCGCTCAATCTCACGATCGAACGCCAAATAACCGCGAACACGGTGGCGAGCGCAAGTTATGTGGGGTCGCTCGGACGCCATCTCATGACGGTCCTCGAAGCAAATCCGGGAAATCCAGCCCTTTGCCTCGGTCTGAGTCAGCCGCAGGAGGTTAAGCCGGGCACTCCGACCTGCGGACCATTTGGCGAGAATCTGGTCTATACGCGGGCGGATGGCACCGTCGTAAACGGCACCCGGAATCTGGCCGACTTTCCCAACACCATCGGCACGAACGCGTGGTTTATGAACATGGGCAATTCCAATTACAATGCGCTCGATTTGACCTTGAAACACACCAGCAGTCGTCTGACGCTGCTGGCGAGCTACACCTACGGGAAATCGCTTGACGACTCCTCGAATTTGCAGGAACAGGTGAATCCCTTCAATTATGGGGCGGAGTATGGGATTTCAGCCTTCGACATCAAGCACAACTTTGTTCTCAGCTATAACTATGAACTGCCGATTGAAAAGCTGTTTCGTGGCAGGAATCGCTTAACCGGAGGCTGGGCGCTATCTGGGATCACTCGATTCGCAACAGGCCTGCCAGTGACGCTTGCCAGCAATGGCGATAACACCCTGGTCTATGCGCAGAACAACGGCATCAACTCCGTCAGCATCGATCTGCCGAACATGTCTCCAGGGAATTTCGAAATCAATCAGAATCCACGGAACGGACAACCGTATTTCAACACGGCGCTTTTCACTTCAAATCCACCTGCCCTCGGCACGCAAGGTGACGCCCCACGGCGGCCGTTCTACGGACCGGGCGTCAATAACTGGGATATGGCGCTCCACAAGATCACCAAATTAACCGAAGGCAAATCGCTCGAATTGCGCTTCGAAACATTCAACACGTTCAATCACGCACAGTTCTACGGAAATGGTTCCGTCGATGGGAATATCAACGATGCGACATTCGGCAAGGTCGTGAAAGCTGCCCCGCCGAGAATCTCGCAAGTTGCCCTCAAACTCCTGTTCTAGGTGTGCCACGAGTAAACGAGTCAACAATAGACGACCGGTTTGCGTACCTGCGTAATTGACGAAGGCAGGCCCTTCGGAGGCGCCTTCTAGCAGAAGGCTTCAAAGAACTCTCCGCTCGTGCTTCCTAAGGGAAGTGGTGGTGAACGGAGAGGGAAAAAGGCCCGGTTGTTTATCGTGTCAAGTGACTCTCAGCAAGAGGAACGAAAGGCAATCACCGCCTCTCATGTCGAACATAGCGGAGACGGTATCGAAGCCGAGGTTTGTAACAAGACTGTGGGACACGTCCCGACGGAACCTGATTACGGGCGGAACGGTATGCGATTGCTGCCCCTTGAAGCAAGGGTGTCTTGGCGCATGTGGTTGAAGGGCCCAGCCGCTGGCCGGCGGCGCGCCGCCTAGATCGTGCCCACCTCTACAGTCTTGTTCTGGAGAAGGGGTCTCAGAAAGCGCGGTATCACGCTGCCGCCGAAGAGGGCGATTACAGTTGGAATTGGATGTAGACGAGGTAACCGGCCAGGGCCAATCCAAATAGCGCGACAAGGATCCCTACTAGATCGACCAGGAATCCAGCAGGCTTAAATTTTCCGGATTCCAATTGGTCCCGCGTGCGGCGGTAACGTAGCAAGCCGGCGAGAGTCAAGAGCACTCCGGCAAAAATCGCTGCGGCCCCAAACCAAACTGTAAGTCCCGCCGACTGGAATGTATGGCCTTGAAACTGCAGAAATTGCCGAATGGCGATCGCGAAGCGGCCAATCGCAAATCCAAACACCACGATCGCCAATCCAGTTCGCAACCAGGCAAGAAAAGTGCGCTCGTTTGCGAGATGATCGCGGGCGCGGTTGGGGTTCTCCGCTGCTTCAGGGCGAATTTCGGTGCGCGCCGGCTCAGGCATTGGAACACCTCGCAACTAGCTGAAGTGATTTGTTAGCGAAATTACCGGACAACATTTTGAAGGAGCGGGCCGATCACGGCGATGTTTTCTCTAAGCTCATCCGGAATGTTGTGTCGATGTTTAAGATACTCCGCGGCGTTAAAGGAGACCCAAACCTTACTTTCCGAATCTTGCCACACCAAAGCCTTGAGCGGCAGATCGATAGCGAGAGTGGGCGAAGCTACCATGAGGGGCGTGCCCCCTTTGGGGCTTCCAAAAATGATGAGCTGAGTCGGGCACATTTTCATTCCAACCTTCTCAGCTTCTCCGCTGTGATCAATGCGCGCAAAAACAGTGAGTCCCCGCTCCTGCAATAGGGAATCCAGCCTCTTGAGCGTTTCCGGGAAGGGGTAAGGGCTGCTCAGGTGCACGATTCCGTTGTCTGGAAAAGCAGGCATGTTCATGCTCCCGAAGATGTACGAGGTAAATCCCGCACATACTACCATGCAGGAAAAGAAGATTCTAAAATTACGCACTGCAAATCAGCCGCGCAAGATTTGAGTATTCCGGCGGACCATAAAATAATTTTAGAATAATAATGATGTAACAAATTGCCCTGGATCATGGTCTACAATAGGTACGCTATCCAAGGGGATTCTTCAAGGTATCGTTCGGTGTGGGTGGAGGTTGCGGGCCATGCGGCGCAAGTCGATCTTGTTTGCGACAGCAGTTTTCCTGTGCACTTCGGCAATCGCGAAAAATAAGGAGGCTTCTCCGCCACCCGGTCCTGCCAAAGTTGGAACTCAAGACTTTACAAGCTCCGCAAGCGATTGCAGCGCCGACCTCGATGCGCTGCAGGCGGCCAGGCAATTGGTAAATCATGACCAACGCGCGCCCGAAACGCACCCCCTTCTCGCATCCGCATCCGACACTTCAGAAACGAAGGATGCTACACCCGTTACCATTGATCTTGACCAGGATTTAAAACTCCTGGAACAAAAACAGACGGAATTGGCCGGGTGCATACTTGGAGACTATGCCAAGGAATTGGCGCAAGATGCGGCCGAACCTTGTTTCGGCGAGCTGGTATTGAATTTCGAGATGCGGCACGATGGGGAGCCGGAGCAGGATATTCCGATTGGAAGGGTTCCGCGAAGCCAGGCTTTTTTTTACGAGGCTGGAATGACGATCGATGCCGACGGCGCGCCGAATGCCTATCATCCGGACAATTCAGGCCTGGATGATCTTGCCAACGCGGGCACGCCCGGACGGTGGGAGGGATTGGCGAAGAATTCCGACGGGGAACCCTATATCCAGGGTCCCAACGACCCGTTTCCCGGTTATTACGTTTCCGCCACGGCGCTCGCGGATCGGTCCAAGGCTGCGAATGATCCGGCCCGTTACGTGGATGCATCGAAGATTCCTTTCGTCGTACTGCCCGGAATGATGGCGCGTCAATTGGGCGCGCGCGTCGGAGATTTTGCGGTTGTCTTCAATCGACGAAACAGCAAGATATCCTACGCGATTTTTGGAGACGTTGGCCCATTCGATCGAATCGGCGAAGGCTCGATGGCCCTTGCTGAAAATTTGGGGATTCGTTCCGATGCGCGAAACGGCGGCGCGCGCAGAGGCATTGTCTATCTCGTGTTTCCTGGTTCCGGAAACGGTACCCCGCGGACGATCGAGGAAATTAACGCCGAGGGGCGAAAGTTGGTTCTGGACTGGGAAACTTCCATTTCTCCCGAGGCATGCGCAGTTCCCCAATCCGCGATGCCAGCGAAAGGGAATCAGGCCGTAAATTGAAACCCCGCAAAAAAGCCCAGGAGAAGCCGATGAAAGATGAAGTTTTGCGGGAGCATCTGTTCGATTTGCTTTCCGGGCGCGGCGCTCATGTTGATTGGAAAGACTCGTTCAACGGGATTCCAGCTAAATGGAGGGGAATCCGTCCAAAAGGGTTCCCGCACTCGATCTGGGAATTGGTGGAGCACATGCGGATCGCGCAGTGGGACATCCTGGAGTTTTCCCGCAACGCGAAGCATGTATCCCCGGAATGGCCGGAGGGATATTGGCCATCCGCGCAAGCGCCTCCCAATGCCAAGGCGTGGGAGAAAAGCCTCAAGTCATTCGCCGAAGACCTGGGCGCAATGAAAAAGCTGGTAGCAAACAAGAAAACTAACCTATTTGCAAAAATTCCTCACGGCACCGGACAGACAATTCTTCGGGAAGCACTGCTCGTCGCGGATCACAATGCGTACCATCTAGGGCAGGTCATCGCAATTCGGCATATTTTAGGGATTTGGAAATAAGAAACCGGCTCAATAGTAGTTGTAACCCGCTTTGTGGGCCATGCATCTAACGGTACGGAAGCTCGCTGAGGCTTTGTGCGGCCCCGGTACCTGTTGTTTGCCTTGTTGTCCTTCAGGTTTCGATTAGTACACCTCGGCGGCCCAATACCAAAAAACAAAGGGAGAACATTTCGTTATGTCTCGACGTTCGCTACCGATTTTTCTTGCAATCATGGCGCTTACCGCAATGAGTGTTTCGGTCTGGGCCAAGAATGATTCAGGGGATACGATTACCGCAAATCTGAAGCTGACGACAACTACATCGGTCGGCACAACGAAACTTGCCCCCGGTGATTACAAGGTCGTTGCTGATGCAAGCAAGGCAAAATTTCAGCAAGGCAATAAGGTCGTGGCTGAAGTTCCTTGCACCCTGAAGGATTTTGCCGGCAAGGTGAATGAAACCACCTTTGTCCTCGATCACGACCAGCTGACTGAAATTCAGGTTTCTGGAAAGACGAAGGCTATCGAGTTTTCTTCGGGGCGCTAAGTTTTCATTAGAGCGCGCGGCATTGCTGGCAAGAGATTCGTCATCCTGCCCTGGAGGGCGCTCGTGCGTTTCAGGGCGGGATGGCGCTTTATCTTTTATTTTCCTGCCTCACGGCGAGCGTGCGCCGTCTGTCAATCGGCCCTTTCCTTCCTAAGGCTGTTCGGTCAAGCGGTACAGCTTCAGCGCATTCTCGCGCAGGACCATGCGGGCTATTTTATTTGCACGAGGCACGGTGATTTCTCCATCCAGCACCATGCCGGTCAGTGCGATTCCGAGAGCCTGCCGCCCGGTTTGCGACGTTTGCCAGCCGATCTCTTCCCAATCGTATGCGCCGCTTCCGGGATACAGGTCGGTCCCAAATAAAATTTTCTCGGGATACCACTCGATCCAATCTCGCAGGACTTCTCCAAGGCGGTGAGGAGTTTCGAGCCAGGTTTGCTCGGAAAGATCGGTATATACATTCGGCTTCATCAGGAGAAAAGAAATTTCGCGGCTGAAAGGTCCCGCGCCGCCGTGCAGCAGGACAAACGTGGTTTTCCTGAGCCGCTCGTCGTTCAATACGGATTCGAGCAACATCGGATTCGATCCAGTCAAATAAAAGTAACCGCCGCATCCCGCTCCCGTGTGAATATGCACCGGCAGTCCGAGGCGGCCTGCTTCGGCAGCCATGTACCGGAATAAATAATCCTGCAAGTGCGTGTATTCCTGTTTCGCGGGCAAGCCGCCATGAGCAAATTTCGCGTACGTTGCCGAGGCATCGCGCTCGGATGCCGGTTCAAAGTCGAGGGACCTCAAATACGCCGCCTCAAATTTGATTGCAATCGCTCCGTCCTTTTTTTGCCGCTCCAGTTCCGGAGTTACCACTCGAGACTCGTATTCAGCCAGTGTCCCCGGCATGGACTGGACGCCGAGCTCGCGGCGGTAACGCGCCAACAACTTGTCTTCGCGGCTGAAGAAAAATTTTCTGTCAGGCGTTTCCGCAGCCAGCGCTTCGTTGTTGAGTGGAAAAAGCAGGGCATCATCAAACGGGACCCATCGATAATGGGCTGCATCGAGCCCTCGCCCCATCGCTACGCGGTTTGCGAATTCCATATCGATGCCCAATCGATCGAGCACCCATGCCGGATAATTGTCGCCCTGCTCTTGTCGTATTTTATTTTTCGTTGCGATGAGTTCCTTTAAATGCGCATCACTTTGGTCGTCGTAGGCGTATCCCCATAACGCTTTCCACGCGGCAAGATATTGCGGATTTTCAGGCCGCGTAACGGTGTTTGGCAGGGTGGGTTCCAAGGGGTCGCAGGGCAAAGCGTCGAATTCATCATCGCTCTCGCCGCTTCCGACAACACGCGGCGGATGTGAATGGTTGTCAATGGCGCGAATCTTGCGAATTTCAGACATGAGCGCGGGGTCGGGCGATTGCGCGCGCGCAATCGCCGCGGTTGCCAGCAAGAATGCAATTCCCACTGTACATTTCATCAAGTTTCCCTCGGATTATTCCAGATACGCCGCCAGCCAATCGGAAAACGTTTTATACCAGAACTGGCTGTTTTGAGGTTTCAGGATCCAGTGCCCTTCGTCGGGGTACACCACTAATTTTGAGGGCACATTCTGCCGCTGCAATGCTGTGAAGAATTCGAGGCTTTGTGTATAGGGCACGCGGTAATCGAGTTCGCCGCAAATAACCAGGGTCGGCGTTCTGAATTTGCCGAGGTTTCCAGCGTATGTGCTGGGGGACCATTTTCGATAACTCTCGGGATTCGTCCAGGGAGTTCCCGCCATGTCGTGTTCCTCGAACCAAAGTTCCTCGGTCGCGCCGTACATGGCGGCGTTGTCGTACAGGCCGGCGTGGCTGATGAGTACTTTGAAGCGTCCGCTGTGCGTCGCAATCCAATCCACCATGTAACCGCCGTAGGAGCCCCCGGCTGCGGCCAGGCGGTTTGCGTCCGCAAAGGGATAATTTTCGATAACGTAGTCCATGCCCTTCATCAAGTCTTCGTAGGCGCGCCCGCCCCAGTCGTCGGTGATTTCGTCGGTGAATTTCTGCCCGTAGCCCGATGATCCTCGCGGGTTGATCACGACAGCAACAAAGCCCGGCGCGGCAAACAATTCTTCGTTCCACCGGTAGCCCCACGAATCCGTCCACAGGCTTTGCGGCCCGCCGTGGATGAGAAGCAAGAGAGGATATTTCTTCATGGCGTCAAAATGCGGCGGGCGGATGAGCATTCCTTCCACATGCGTTCCGCCCGCCCCTTCGTACCAGAACGGTTCGGGTGGGTTCATATCGATGGACGCAAGACGCGCAGCATTGTGTTCGGAGAGCTGCATTGCGGCGCTTCCATCGCTGCGTGAAGTAAAAACTTCGGCGGGCATGGTGAGGCTGGACCGCAGGAACGCCAATGAATTTCCATCTGCGGAAAGTGAAAGGCTTTCATTGAAGGTATTTTTCACGATTTCCCGCGGCGTGCTTCCCGGAGCCGCGGCGATTTTGTAAATCGGCTGCTCGGCTTCGCTCACTGCGGTGAAGTAAATGTCCTTGCTGTCCGGCGACCAGACAATTTCATCCACGCTGCGATCGAAAGATTTGGGAACTTCCATATGTGTTTCGCCGGCGTGGTCATAAAGCATGAGCCGCCAGCGATCGCTCTCGTACTCGGGAGTTTTTTGGGAGTGATAGGCGATGAAGCGGCCGTCGGGGGAGTAGGCCGGATGGCCGTCGAAGCCGGGATTCGAGGTGATGCGTTTGGGTTCGCCGCCGCTTGTTGGAACCAGGAAAAGATCGCCGTTCGTGGTGATTGCTTCGGGCCGGTCAGTTACAGCGGTAAAGCAAATTTCCTTGCTGTCGGGCGAAAAAGCAAAATCATTGGCGTCCCCCCGCTCGTCGGGAGGCACATCGTAATCGGCGTGCGGCGTCAGATCTCGCGGCATGCCGCCATTTGCCCCTATAAGGAACAGATGGCTGCGCTTGCCGTCGCTCCAATGTACCCAATGCCGGTAGAGCAGATGATCGTATACGCGGGCTTTCCCTTTGCTTTTTTCCGCCGCTTCGTCCCGCACGCGGTTGCACGCGTCGTCCTCGCAATCTGGAAACACATTGGAAGTAAACGCGATCCATCGCCCGTCCGGTGACCATTTTTCATTATCTGCTCCGGTGGAAAGCGAAGTGATTTTTTTCGCGTTCCCTCCTTGCGCAGGAATCACGTAGATTTGGGGCGTTCCATCACGGCTGGAAAGAAACGCAACGGATTTTCCGTCAGGGGACCACTGCGGCCGCGTGTCGTGTCCTGTCTGTGTGAGCTCCCGCGGCTGGCTTCCGGGTGTGGTCGAGACGATCCAGATGTTGTGCGCGACGCGATTTGAATCCATCTCGGTGATGCCCACGCTGTAAACGATGGCGCGTCCGTCAGGCGAAATCTGCGGCTCGGCCACGCGCTGCACAGCCGCCAGGTCATCGAAGGTCATCGCATGTTTGGACGGCCCCTGCGCCTGTGCGGATGAGGCGAGGATGGTCAGAAAAAATAGGAGCGACATTGGACTGGATTTGAGATGCATGGTAATCCTTTCCCCGGTCCGATCCGTTCCTACCTGCTTAAGAACATCCCGGCGCCTGAAGACCACAAGATACTATTTCTCAATGATTGATTCCATTTTCTTGCCAATTTTCCGGCATCAAGAGCGCGCGTGCGGATGCGCGGACCAGGCTCGCCCTATAGTGGTCCGACAACATAATTCGTCAATTTTCCGATTTTCTCGACTTCGAGTTCGACCGTGTCGCCGGCTTTCAGGAAGCGGCCCATTTCCAACCCGCAGCAGCAGCGGTTAGCGCCGGATTCCGGAACCGTTCCAGTGCCGGAACCAAAGAATTCTCCCGGGTACAGAGTCTCGTCCTCGGAAACGTAGGCGATTAATTCTTCAAATGTCCAGCGCATGCCTTTCGTCTGCCCGTAGGACACTTCCTCTCCATTGACTCGCGCTCGCATGGTTAGGTTGTAAGGATCAGGAATTTCATCAGGCGTGACGAGTACGGGGCCGATTGCATTTCCTCCATCGAAATCTTTTCCCTTCGCCGGACCAAGCCTCCCGCCCATTTCTCTTTTTTGAATATCGCGCGCGGAAAAATCGTTGAAGATCGTGTAGCCCCCGATAAAATCGCGGGCTTTTTCTCTCGGAATATCCCGCCCGTGCTTGCACAGGAAAATCCCGAATTCGAGTTCCCAATCGAACGCTTTGGTGTAACGCGGGATCACCACCTGCGCACCGTCTCCGATCACATTCATTCGGTTTCCTTTGTAATAGACGGGCCGCTCGTACCATGGCCGGGCCATCCGGTAGGCCAAAGTTGCTTTTCGGCCCAGCGTTTTTTCCAGGGCTCGATCCAGCGATGCGGCCCAGCGAGGCATTCCGAAACGCCGCGTGCAGTTGATCACGTGCTGCTCAAATACCATGAATTCGCGAATGGATTCGGGGCGGGGAACAGGGGAGAGAAGCCGAACAGTCGCCCGGTCGATCAGGACATGCTCCGGGTGCCCGGACAATGCAAATTCGACGGTCCGCTCTGAGGCCTCGCGAGACGCGCTGCCGCCCTGTAGGAATGCGAGCATCGTTTGGAAATTAGGGTTGGATTCACCGGCGCGAAGTTGCTCGGCCGCCTGTAAACGGATGATTTTCGAGTCTGCTGCCGCGAGCGCGCCGATTTCTTGAACGCCGCCCTGCTGTTGAAACGTCACCAGACGCATGAGTTTGACCGCTTAGGCCTTGCAGCACAGGCTTCTGCTTGTACTACTTTCCGTTAGCGCGGGAAAGTGGCGAGCGGCGGTGTTTTCCCCGGCGGTAGCGGCGTACGCGCTACGTTCATCAGCATGCCCAGCAGCGTGTAATAGCCGCACAATCCGGTGATGTCAATGACGCCTTGTTCGCCGAAACGATTCACTACTTTCGAATACACGGGATCACTCACGCTCTGATGCAATCGAAGCTCTGTAATATAGTCGTAGACCATCTCTTCGTCGGCCGTCATGGCAGCGGGTCGTTGTCCATCGGCGATCGCCTTGATCGTCTCTTCTTTTATTCCCGCTTTCATGGCCAGCGATTCGTGCGAATACCATTCAAATTGTTGCGTCCACTGCCGGGCGATCAGGAGAATGATGAATTCACTGATATTCGATCCGAGCTTGGTGTTGAACCGAAGGTACTCGCCCACTCTTTGCAATCGGCTCATGAATTCCGGGCTGCGCAGCAGCGGAATGAATGGTCCAACCAGTTCCTTGCGAGGCCCCGAAGTAATTTCCTCTGCAGCCTTGCTTTGCGCGTCGGTCCATTTGTCCGCGGGGATCGGAGGCATCCTGTCCGCCACGCCTTCGGCTGCTTCGGCGCGTGGGGCGGAAGCGAGTCCGAGAAGCGATGTGCCCGCGAGCACAGTCGCACCACCCAGGAAATCTCGCCGGTCCACACCCGGCTTGGCGTCAGAAAGTTTTAGTTCGTTTGAATCATCCATGGATTTCACCCTTTCTTTTCCTGTGCTTTGCGGATAAGTGCGCGTTTGCCTCGAGGAGTACTGAGGCATTATATGCGCCGATTTCTAAATATCAAATTGGTGTTCTGGCGCTCGTGCCCGTCTGCGCCACAGAAATCGCGCTGGCGCTTGACAAACGTCCGCAATCGAAAGAAAGTGGCCGCAGCGGATACACCCGCCGCTTCCGATTTCCGGTCGAGGATAAATAAAATGAGCGCATACGTTTTTCACGTTCGAGCCACAGCTCTTCGAACCATCGCAGCGATTTCATTTTTCATTCTGGCGCTGGCGACTTTATCCGGAACCATTCGCGACCTGGGCGGGGTAGCGCTCGCCGCGACTCCTCCTCAGGCGGACATCGGTGATTGGACTTACGCGGACCACGATTTCAATGGCACGCGGTACAGTCCGCTGAATCAGATTACTCCGGGCAACGTGAAGCAGCTCGCAAAAGTTTGCTCCTATACATTTCCCGAAAAAGTCCCCTCTGAGTCCGCGCCCATCGTTTCCGCAGGCGTCATGTACGCCACGAGCGACCATTACACGGTTGCGCTCGACGCAGCCGACTGCCACGTTTTGTGGTCGTACCAGTGGGTAGCTCGCGATACCGATTCCGTTCACCCTCATCGCGGCGCGGCCTATGCCAACGGAAAAATTATTCGCGGCACCGGAGACGATTATTTAATTGAACTTGACGCCGAGACCGGAAAACTTCTGTGGGCAACACAAATCGCGGATCCCAAGAAAGGCTACTTTATCAGTATGCCCGCGCTCGTGACGGGCGACATGATCTACATCGGCCCTGCCGGCTCAGAAAGGGCCGGCAGCGGATGGATTGGCGCATTCAAGTTGAGCGACGGCGAGCAAGTCTGGAAGTTCAACATAATCCCGCAAGACGAAGAACCGGGCGCGGATACCTGGGGACCGGATCCCCAAGCGCGAGAACACGCGGGCGGCGCTCTTTGGACTCCCCAATCCTACGACAGCGAAAAGGGCATCCTGTATGTTGCGGGCGGCAATCCAGCGCCCGATTTTTGGGATGACGCCCGACCGGGCGTCAATCTCTACACGAATTCCATGATTGCCCTCGATGCGAAAACAGGCCGACTGCTTTGGTACAACCAATTTATTCCTCATGATGTGGATGACTATGACATCACGCACGTCAATCCGATCTTCAAAGTAAATTCCCGCACCATGATTGCGTCGAGCGGCAAAGATGGCGTTCTCCGTGCTGTGGACGCCGAAACCCACAAGGTCGTCTACAGCGTTCCCTTTACGACCCAGCTGAACTCGGAAGTCCCGCTCAGTCACACTCCGATAAAAGTCTGTCCCGGAATTTTGGGAGGCAATGAGTGGAACAGCGCGGCCTACAGTCCCAAACTCAGCATGATTGTGGTGCCGAGCGGCGATCTCTGGTGCTCGATGAATCAAAAAGACGAGGAGCCTCCCAGCGTGGAAAAAGCCAACGCGGGAGAGAAAAATTATTTCGGCGGCCCCATTGATCACGGCCCATTATCCGAAGCGCGCGGCAGGCTCACAGGGTTTGACGCAGCTACCGGCAAAGAACGCTGGCGATACGCAGCTCCTTCACCGCTCGTCGCCGGGGTCACGATTACCGCATCCAACCTCGTATTCACCGGCGAAATAGGCGGTTTTTTTGATGCCCTCGACGCCCAATTGGGCAAACTTCTCCTGCACATGGACTTGAGCGACAGCGTACAGGGCGGAGTCATCACCTATTCCGCGCACAACGTTCAATACGTTGCCGTCACGTCCGGAGATGGCGGCGTCATCCGGCATGAAACCATGCCTGAAGTCACGGGGGGAAATCCCACCGTGACGGTGTTTGGCCTTCCTAAAAAATAAATTCGGTCAAGGGTACGATCTATTACGCGATTTGACATTGACCCAAGTGGTTGCATTCTGGAAGTGCCGCGTAAAAACTGCTAGCATGTCTTCATCCAATCGCAGCAAAGCGGGATTGGTGCACCCCTGATACGCGGATTCATGTGGAGGCCGACGCATGGCATATATTTTTAACGAAGATCAATTGCCCCGGCTGCTATCTAATGGCCGCGAGCGCGTTTTCTTCGTCAACAAGGAACTGACCAAGATCGACGACATGCTGGCGGGGATTATGTATTACAAGAAGGGGGCGGCGTCTCCCTATCATCTTCACAAAAATTGCGAGCATTTTTATTTCATCATGGATGGCAAAGCTACCGTTCAGACCGAACAGGGAACCCGAGAAATTGGCCCTGGCACCATGGTCTTCATCCCGGCGGAAGAAAAGCATCGCCTGCGAGCTCTCGAACCCCTTTTTTATTTTGAATTCCAGGCTCCCAATCGCTTCCAAACCACGATCCTCGAAGGCACGCCGGACGACTTGAAGTGGGACCGCGTGGACGGCGGCGTCTGGATTCAAAGCTAGCCGAGCGAAAGGACTAATCCGATATGTCACTGACTTTTATCGATACGAACAAGATTTCGCATGTCAAGCTTGCCGGCTCGGGCGAATTCGCAGAAATCTTGAATGACAAGCTCTGCGGCGCCAAGAACGTCGTGGGGTCGCTTCGCTGGCTCAATTCAGGCGAAAAACTGGATGTCCGGTCCGACAAGAACACCCATCATTTGGTTTACCTAATGCAAGGTGAAGCCACTGTCACGCTCGACTCCAAGGATTACAGCGTGCGAAAAGGTTCAGGCGTGTACGTCGGGCCTTCAGAGACCGTGGCGATCACGCATGCCGGCAAAGATCCATTGAAGCTCTTCCATTTAGTCGTGCCGCACCTGCAGAGTTGAGGCAGGATGCAAGTTTGCGTATTTTTTGTAGCGCCGGCGTTCCGCTTGTCCCTCTCTAAGAGGGGCCGGGATTTTTTTCCATTCCGGAGAACATGATGGCAATGCTAAATCACCATTTTCGCTCGCTCTTTATTTTCTTGCTGATCGCCGCGGGAACAATTTTGATGCCCGCGATCGCGCGAGCACAACTCAAGCAGCCTCTTTTGGAAGATGAAAATCTGAAGCGCGTATCCGATCACGTCTACGTATTGGAAGGCTTTCCGAATGTCGTCTATGTGATCGGGAGCCGTGCGACGCTGGTCGTTGACACCGGGCTAGGCAAGCGCAACGGCGACACCGTAATGCGCGCGGAGCAAAAACTCGCCAAAGGCCCCATCCTGTATCTCACGACCACGCACTACCATTCCGAACACACCACGGGTGAGCAGGCATTCCCGGCGAACACCATCATCATTCGGAACACCGTGCAGCAGGAAGAAATGGTCAAAGGCGTAGGCGCCCATATGGACGCTTTCAGGAAAATGTCGGCGCAAAACATGGACCTCCTCCAGAACATAAAATTTCGCGAGCCGGACATTCTCTTCGATCGCGGGGCGAACCTTGATCTTGGCGGCGTAACAGCCCGCATGTTTTATTTCGGGCCGGCGCACACCAAAGGAGATGAGTTGATTTTCGTTGAGGAGGACAGCGTTCTGATTCCCGGCGATATCGTTCAGAAAGATATTTTCCCAATCATGCCGAATGCGGACGCTAGCGTGAAAGGATGGATCTCTAATCTGGACAATATCGAGTCCCTGCACCCCAAGTTCATTGTCCCCGATCATGGCGCGTCAGTCGTAGACGCTTCGCAGATCGGAGTGGAGCGCGCGTACATTGTGGCGTTGCAGGCCCGCGCGCTGGAACTGAAAAAACAAGGTGTATCGGTGGACGATGCGGGGAAGACCATCACGGCAGAACTAAAAGCCAAGAATCCGGACTGGCCGAATCCTAACAACATCGCAGGGGAAGTGACGCGAGTTTACGAGCAGTCGCAGTAACTAGACTGACGGATCAGGCTCGCGAAACACTCGACAATTTGCCATTCCGAGGCACGCTGCGTGCCGAGGATTCACTGTTTTCCTCATTTCCCATCAAAGAGAGATTTCTTGCTTCGCCCGGACCGACAGAATCAATACCTCCAACGCTCACGGGGATGCCCATGGCAATGAGTTTCTTAGATCTTCAGTCGAGGTAGCAACGCCAGCGCATTCTCGCGCTGAATGATCCGAAGGTCGCTTGCGGAAACATCAAATTTGTTGACCGCCGTCGCGATTCTCTCAATCGTAAAAAACGGTATGTCGGATCCGAACAAAAGATGATCTTTGGGAATCCCTTTGAGCACGGCCGCCATGGGGATTGGGCTGAGTGCCACGCTGGCAATATCGAAATACAGCTTTTGCAATTCGTGTTCAAATCCGTTGGGGATTGTCGCAGCGCGTTGTTCCGGCGTCAGGCTGCCGCCGGCGAGGCGCGGCGTCACCATCAGAATCGTCCCTCCCCCATGCGAAAATATCCATCGAATATTCGGAAAGCGCATGAGCGATCCGCTGTAAATCAAATCTGTGATGGTGCGAGCTGTATCGGTCGGATAATCAAT
>Ga0207007_1021_pt1 | contig 38294 bp, 33 predicted proteins | sample Alteio_BWMinCont_85_FD_153487 | JGI IMG/M metagenome (GOLD analysis project Ga0207007, IMG submission 153487) | Enriched cells from forest soil in Barre Woods Harvard Forest LTER site, Petersham, Massachusetts, United States -... | ecosystem: Environmental > Terrestrial > Soil > Temperate forest >...
GACGATCCAGAGGATGAAATGGAGGATTAACAAAATGGTATAGGTGCGTGTTTTAATATTACTTAATATTGCATTTTTAGAATGACTAAATAAACCATTATCGTAATGAAAAAGATACTTTTACTTTCGGCCCTTGTTTTTACATTCTTCAGAGTTTCAGCACAATGCACAGTTGATAGCTCCGCATTCCCGAAGGGGACCAGTTTTGGTATTTCCCCGGATAGCCTCACTGCTGCAGCAAACTATGTGTATTCTCAAACAGTGCAGTTTAAATTCCCAAAAGACTCTACCTACAGTGGGATTCCTGTTGTAATTGATTCTGTCAAAATAGATTCCGTAAGTAATTTCCCAAAAACATTTTCTTACCAGTGTATGAGCAAAACCTGCACATATAAGGGTGGCAGTTATGGCTGTGCTGTTGTAAACGGCAGTCCTGTAAACAGCCAGGCTGGGGTCTATAAATTACATCTGCACTTTACTATTTATGTTCATTCTGCACTCATCTCATCTGAAATACCTGTTCCGGATAGTGGGATAGTCAAACTTACTATCGATAGCAATGACCATAACTCAAGCATTTTCAATGTGACAGTAAACAATAAATTTGTAGTAGGCCAAAACTACCCAAACCCGTTCAACCAAAATACTGAAATATCCTTTAATTCCCCTGATATGCAGTCTTCTTACATTATTGTAAGAAATGAACTTGGCCAACAGGTTTATACTCAAAAGATACAAGCTATTCAAGGCTATAATTCTTTCAGTTTTGAGCGAAACAACCTACCTGCCGGCATGTATTTCTATACAGTGCAACAAGGTACCAATTTCATTACCAGAAGCATGGTGATCAAAGACTAATGTCTTTTGAATTAACAATTTTAGGCTCAGGTTCTGCAACGCCAACCCCGGAAAGGTATCCGAGCGCTCAGTTTTTGGTTTTCGCGGATCATTATATCCTTATTGATTGCGGAGAAGGAACCCAGGTACAGATGATGCGCTATGGTGTAAAGTCATTCAGAATGGATATGGTGTTCATTTCTCACCTGCATCCTGACCACTTTCTTGGATTACCTGGACTTATCAGTTCCCTGAGCCTTAAAGGAAGGACCGAACCCCTTGATATTTATTGCCCAAAGGGATTACAGGAAATTTTAGATGTGCAGTTTTTATTCGGCGAGGTTCATTTGAGTTATGAACTGCGCTTTCATATTTTTAAAGATTCAAGCGAAAATATAGAATTTGAAGATAAAAATTTATCGGTTTTGAGCTTTGAATTGAGTCATCGCCTGGCTTGCCGGGGTTTTGTTTTCAAAGAAAAAAAAACACCCCGAAAGATCAAAAAAGAAAGAACTGACGCGTCAAAACTACCTCCGGAAGCATATTCAGTATTAAGAAACGGCAAGGATTATATTGACACTGAAGGGAAAACATGGCATTCAGAAGACTATACCATCCCAAATGATACGCCTTTTAGCTATGCCTATATAACGGATACATTATATATGCCACAGCTTGCAAACAGATTCGCGGATATTGAAATTAATACGCTTTATCATGAGGCGACATTTATGAACGACTTGAAAGAAAAGGCCATTAACACATTCCATTCCACTGCTGTAGAAGCGGCAGAATTTGCCAACATCAGTGGTGCTAATAGACTATTGATCGGCCATTTTTCTTCCCGCTATAAAGACCTGGAACCAATGCTTCAGGAAGCAAGGGATGTTTTTCCCAATACATTCCTCGCTGTGGACGGTGCAAGGTTTGAATAAACAGGAATTCCTAATTCGTAATTTTTTCTACATTTGTAAATAGTTAGAAAACAAATTTATACATGAAGAAGATATTTACAATATGCCTTTTGCTATCATTATGCTTCCAGGCTATTTCTAAACAGGTAAATGAATATTCTGCCAGGCTTGTTGGCAAAAATTTTCTTTCCGCAAAAGCAAATTTTTCAGCTCAGAATAAAACAGGGCTTTCGATGACACTTGCTTACCAGGCAACGTCACCCGGAGCAATGGCTGCTTCAAACTCAACTCCACAAACTCTTTATTATGTCTATAATACGGCCAATGGCTTTGTCATTGTTTCCGGTGATGATGCTGCTAACCCGATATTGGCTTATTCAAATGAAGGGAATTTCGACCCAAAAAAAATCTCCTCTTCTGTATCTTATTGGCTAAGCGGGTACCAAAAACAAATACAATATATCATTGATAACAATGTCCAGGCTACCAGTACCATAGCAGCGAAATGGGACGCATTGATCAATAATAAACAACAGCCGTCAGCACTTGCAACAAACACTGTATCGCCTTTGATGTCAACCACCTGGAACCAATCTCCATATTATAATGATGCATGTCCTTATGATAATGTAAAAGATTCTTTTGCAGTCACAGGATGTGTGGCCACCGCCATGGCGCAGGTATTAAAGTTCTGGAATTATCCTGCTACAGGCAGTGGGTTTTATTCATATAACGATCCTCATTTCGGTACCCAGTCTGCAAACTTTAGCAGTACCAACTACGCATGGGATTCCATGCCAAATTCTGTAAACAGTAAAAACCACGCCGTAGCAACTTTAATGTACCAATGCGGTGTAAGTGTAAACATGAATTATGGAGTGGATGAAAGTTCATCTTATGTAATTTCAGCGGCAAGCCCAATAACCAATTGCGCGGAATATGCTTTAAAAACATACTTCGGATACAGCAATTCTTTAAAAGGTCTTTTAAGATCAAACTATGGCGATACAATATGGATTGATAAACTTGAAGCCGAGCTTGATGCCGGCAGGCCGGTTATTTATTCTGGCTTTGGCACAGAAGGCGGACATTGTTTCGATTTTGATGGCTATGACGCTAATAATTATTTTCATGTAAACTGGGGTTGGGGAGGACTCGATAACGGATATTTTTCAATTGATGCCCTGAATCCAAGTGCGCTTGGAACAGGCGGCGGCGATGGCGGATTTAATAGTGGACAAGAGGCCATAATAGGAATCGAGCCATCAAATGGCGGCGGCAGCCATACCTCTACACCCACTGACAGTATATCGCTCTACGACCAGGTAACCCTTTCTGCCTCAACTATATATTACGGGCACTCATTCACGGCTTATGCCAATGTGCAAAATACAGGCACAGATACTTTTAAAGGAACTTATTGCGCAGCAATTTTTAATAATACCAATACTTTCTTTGATTTTATTGACAGTATACCCAACGTTGTATTGCCGCCAGGGTTTGTTTACAAAAGTGACATCTCTTTTACTTATGGAGGATCACTTACCATGCTGCCCGGCAAGTATAGCATTAGTATATTCTATCACGGCATTGGCAAAAGTTGGAAATTGGTTACCAACGCGGGTTCATATATAAATTATGCCCAGTTAAGCGTCATAAACCCAGGCACTCTTGAAATGTATTCAGCAATGAATGTAACCCCCGGAACAACATTGATTGCCGATCAATCTGTTTCAGTAAACCTTGATATCACAAATACAAGTTCAACAACATTTACAGGGGTTTACGACTTGTCATTATATAACCTTGATGGAACTCATGCGGCTACCATTCAAACACTTACAGGACAATCACTTCCATATAATGATCACTATTCCGGTGGACTCACATTTTCCACAACAAGTCTCAACGTCAGCCCCGGCACATATTTAATGGCCATGCAATTCGAAGCATCAGGCAGCAGTACTTCTTCCCTTACCGGGTCTACTAATTATCCAAATCCCATAAAAGTAATTGTACAGGCACCTCCTTTGAACCCAGATATTTATGAACCTGACAATACCTTTTCTACAGCTTATTCTTTACCGGTTACTTTCTCCAATAACGTGGCAGATGTGAATACAGCCGGCTCCAACTGCAACGTGGGTACTGATTATGATTATTATAAAATAGACCTGGCATCTGGCGCTTCTTACACTATTTCAGGAAGGATAGATGATGCAGAAGGGAGTGGCAATTCGAATACATACACTTTGAATGGTGAATTTTCATATTCAACTGATGGAGGCACAACCTGGTCTGGACCCTATGATGGTGTCTTGCCAAATAATATATCCCTTAGCAATGGCGGAACAGTCTATTTCCTGGTTTCCCCTGCTTTCAGCGGCCAAACCGGCACTTACCTGCTTGATATGAATGTAGTAAAGACTTTAAGTCCTGACGTTTATGAACCGGATAATACATTATCCACTGCCTACTCTTTGCCCGTAAGTTTTTCAGGCAGCCTTGCTGAAGTAAGTACCCCCGGGTCTAATATTAATGTAGGTACTGATGTAGACTATTATAAAATTGTCCTTGATCCTGCGGATGCCTATACCATTTCGCCCAGAATAGACGATGCACAGGGCAGTGGCAATGCAAACACTTATACCTTGAACGGACAATTTTCGTATTCACTAGATGGTGGCAATACCTGGTCGGGGCCCTATACGGGTACCACGCCGAGCAATATCAACCTCAACCATGGCACAACCGTATATTTTTATGTCACACCTACATCCAATACCCAAACAGGAACTTATCTTCTTGATATGACCATTTCGAAATCAATATCAGGAATTGAAGTTCCTTATGATGACTCAAAAATAAATGTATATCCAAATCCTGCAAGGGAAATTTTAAACGTTGATCTATCTGGCTATAACGGATCTGTAAATAAAATCAGTTTGTTTACGATCGAGGGCAAAGAATTATATTCAAACACTGAAATTCAATCATCGAAAATAAATGCAATCCCCGTCAATATGCTTAGCGAAGGCGCTTATGTACTTTCTTTGCAAACAAGCGAAGGAGTGATAAACAATAAAATAATGATTCAGAGGTAAGGGGTTCTTTTTGAAGATAATCCCTTTGCGTCTTAGCGCCTTTGCGAGACATTATTGCTGGCCAAGTCGCCAAGCCGCGAAGGGAAAATACAATGGGCAATCTTTTCCCTAACTTGCTCCCTGAATTTCTATGGAAAACAGTTTTCTCCATCTTGTTGTAAAAGACATTCTTAACAGATCAAATAGCAGACTAGACAACTATGCTGTCATTTTTCCGAACAAGAGACCTTTTCAATATTTCATCGAAGAACTCAGGAACCAAAAATACTCCGGTGAATTACCTTCTTTTTATTCCATCGAAACTTTTATGGATGAAGAAGCGGGGGCCAAAGCTGCCGACCCGATTGACTTGCTTCTGATCCTGTTTAAAATTTATCAGAATCACTCACCACAAGAAACTGATTTTGATGCCTTCTGGGGATGGGGCAACCTGATGCTCGATGATTTTGATGAAATTGACAGGTACATGGCCAATCCCAAAGCCTTGTTCAAAAACCTGACTGCTGTGAAGGACCTTGAGAAATATTTTCTTCAGGATGAGTCACTTCCTTTTGAAATGCTTCCTGACCTGATGCCTGAAGATGAGCAATATCTGAAAAAAAGATTCCTGGAAACATGGGAAACCTACGAGAAAACCTATTTCGATTTCAAAAAGGAATTGATAGCCAGAAAGCTGGCATACAGCGGCATGAACTATCGTTATGTAGCCGAAAATATGGCAACAGGTAACTTAAAAACAAAAGCTGACAAATACATTTTTATCGGGTTTAATGCGATCTCGAAATCTGAAGAACTAATCATACAGGCACTTATTGATGGGGATAAAGCGCTCATATACTGGGATACTGATAAATATTTTATTGATAATGAACGCGAAAAAAGCGGGCATTTTATCCGGAAATCGATGCGGAAGCTACACGGGTACAATGAACAATTTATTGGTGATCACATACTTACATGGGAAAAGAATATTCACATCATAGGTGCGCCCATGCAGGTAGGTCAGGCGAAAACGCTTGGTCTTGAACTCAAAAAGCATCTCGAAAATCATCATTCAGGTTCTACCGCCATTGTCCTTGCTGACGAAAAGTTATTGACCCCCGTTTTGTATTCACTTCCCCTGGCCAAAGAAGTAATAAACATAACATCTGGTTATCCGCTCAAATACAGCAGTATAGCTACCATATTCAGTAACCTTGCAGGTCTTATTAACAATTATCAATCGGAAACCCGATCATTTTATCACAAAGACGTCCTTGCCATTTTATCACATCCATTTCTTCGTTCACAAAATGACCCTGAAATTGCTGGTTTGAAGAATAAAATTCAAAAGGAACAAATCATTTATTTACCCTTGTGGGAAATCGAAAATACTGATTCATATCTGATAAAACGCTACTTTAGAGAAATTCTTAACACTGATCAGCTATCTGAATACTTCACAGATATTTTATCAGAAATTGAAAAATTTCCCCAAACTGGTCCCGATTTTGAAAGCCCGATCAGAACGATTATAGATGATTTATCCGGGCTTCTTAAGACCAATGATGTTGAGATCAGTAAAAAAACATACCTGCGCCTTTTTAAAGAGAAAGTAAATAAAGCTACTGAACCGGGATTATCATCAGACATCGAAGCCATTCAATTATGCGGAATGCTTGAGACCCGGTGCCTTGATTTTGATACTGTTTTTATGTTACCTGTAAATGAGGGCATTATCCCTGATACAAAGAGAAACCGTTCCTACATTCCTTATGATATCCGCAAAAACTTTGGACTGCCAACCCATGATGAGCAGGAAGGTTTGTATGCCTATAATTTTTACAGGTTATTGCAGCGCGCAAAAGATATTTACTTGATATACAATTCTGAAACAGGTTCAGGAAGCGAAGAGCATAGCAGGTATTTAAAGCAAATTGAGTATTATTTCCCAAAAGCAAACCCCAAAATCAGTGTTCACCGAAGGTACTATGGTCTGCCTTTAAAAAACCAACAGGCTAAACCGATTGGCATTCAAAAAGATTCCCGCTATTTTGAGGCAATGGATGCGAAAAACCAGACCGGCCTCTCTCCTACTTTTATCAGCTCTTATTCTATTTGCCAGCTCCAGTTTTACTATAAGAATATACTTAAAATTCCTGAAAAAGAGATAGTTGTAGAAGAACTCGAAGCAAAGCATTTCGGGACATTATTCCACGGCCTCATGGAAAAAACCTTTGAAGGATTGAAGGGGCAATTGGTTGATGAGAAAGTGCTGGCAGAAAGAAAATCTGTTCTGACAACTTTAATGAATGATGTCCTGAGCAAAGAACATGGCAGGCAAAAAGAAAATATCCTGAAAAAGAACAATATTGCCATTGAGACAGTGAAAATACTGGCAGAAAAAACCATAGATGCAGACATCCAATATGCCCCATTTTCACTCATTGATACGGAAGTATTGGCCGATTATAAAATGCCTTTTCAATACAATGGATTTGAAGAGATCAACCTGAAAGGCATTATTGATCGGATCGATGAAAAGGATGGAATTACACGGATTGTAGATTATAAAACGGGACATGTAAAATTAAAACAGTTCAATTATAATGAACCGGAAGAAGTCCTTCATAAAGACAATAAGGAAGCATTTCAAACGCTTTTTTATGGATTGTTATACCTGAAAAACAATCCAGGATCAAAGTTGAAGCCTTCTATCATGCCATTGAGGGACGTTGTTAATGGTTATTTAGATGTCAATGCCAAAGATGGATTATTCGATGAAAAAAGTGCCGGTTTTTTTGAGCAAAAGCTAAAATCAATAATCCGTAGTATCTTAGACCCCGAATTGCAGATCGTGCAAACGGAAGATTTGAATATTTGCCGTACGTGCAGTTATAAAAATATGTGCATGAGATAATTGAACTATTTTTGTTGACAAGTGTCATATCTATTCAATCATTTTTAACGAAATGCCTTCCTTAAGAAACATTCTTCCAGCTTTTTGCCTGCTCTTCGTATTTAGCCAACCCGTTTTAGCCTCCGGACCCGATGGTGGCATGTATCCCATAAATACGCTCCACCAGATACCTTTGAAAAAAGCCGGTTTGCGGATTACAGAAAACGACATATACAATCCGAATGGCACGGGTTTGCTGCAGGCTATTGTACAGATCGGCGGATGTACCGGTTCTTTTGTTTCAGGGCAGGGATTGATTATTACCAATCATCACTGTTCATTCAGTTCATTGGCTCCTTACAGCAGCACGGTCAACAATCTTTTTGAAAAAGGCTATCTGGCCAGGTCGAATAAAGACGAATTGCCCATGAAAGGGCTGAGTTGTAAGATCATGGAGGACCATTCTGACGTATCAGCGGAAGTATTAGCCGGAACGGATACGATTAATGACCCTTTGCGAAAAAAAACGGCCATTGAAAAAAACATGAGCAAAGTAAGCCAGCTCGCCCAGTTGAAGAACGACAAACTGGAAGTAGAGATATCAGAAATGCTTCCTGGTAAAAGCTATATCCTGTTCAGTTATAAAGTAATCAAGGATATACGCATCGTTTATATTCCGCCGCGCGATATTGGCGAATTTGGAGGCGAAACTGATAACTGGACCTGGCCAAGGCATACCGGAGATTTTTCTTTCATCAGGGCTTATGTAAATAAGAACGGTGATGGCGCAGGTTACGACACCTCCAATATCCCATATCAACCCAAAGAATATCTGAACATAAATGCCACGGGTGCCGACACCGGGGATTTCGTTTTTGTATTGGGTTATCCAGGTAGAACTTACAGGCAGGAGCCTGCAGAATTCCTGAAATACCAGCAGGATTATCAGTTGCCATTTATCAGCGAACTATATGAATGGCAGATAAATACCATGCTTGATCTTGGCAAGTCAGATTCGGCTTATAAGATCAGGCAAGACCCTAAAATAAAATCAATTGCTAACGTGATGAAAAATTACAAAGGCAAACTGGAAGGATTGAGAAAACTTGATTTATACAGAGAAAAAAAAGCGGATGATATCGCAATTGGCTCTAAAATTACGGATCCATCCATCCGGAAAAAATATTTTGAAACCCTCAAGGGCATTTATGATGTATATACATCTGCTGAAAAAGAATACTTGAAATATGCCTGGTACAACAGGCTTTTGATTGATGACTATTTTATAAAAATTGCGCATGTCGTTGACCTTTGTAAAACGGATTACATCCTAAATAAAAAACCTGATAACATCCTTATAAATAGCTCCGTAAAGCTTCTAAGGGACTATTACAAAAGTATGTATGTGAAGTTTGATACGGTGTATTTTTCCAAAATGCTGAGGGATGCCAATGGCTTTGATGCTGATAACAGACCCATGACTTATGGGGATGCGGCAAACGGACGCAAAGCCGATCCGGGATTAGCCCTAGCAGTTTCAAAATTATTAGACAGCAGCTATATATTCGACTTGTTGCAAAACAAAGCAAACAAACTTCCAAAGTTGAAAGACCCGTTTATAACTCTCGCCAAAAGTTATTATGCTGATGCCAAAAGACTTGATTCTACTGAAACTGTTTACAAAACACAAATAGATGCCCTTACCGCTACCTATATTGACTTAAAAATGCAGGCACTGCAGGAGCAGTTTATCCCCGATGCCAATCACACGCTGCGATTGACTTATGGATACGTAAAAGGATATAGTCCAAGGGATGGGGTGTACTGCCATGCCTTTACCACGGTGGCTGGCATGATAGAAAAAAATGGAGAGAACCCTGATTATAAGGTGGACGAAGAACTGATGAAAGTATTCAAACAAAACGTTGCGAATGAGCAGGCTAAGAATCATGATGTGCCGCTTTGCCTTTTGTATAATACCGATACAACCGGTGGTAATTCCGGCAGTCCGGTACTCAATAAATACGGGCAACTTATTGGATTGAACTTCGACCGCAACTATGAAGCTACCATCAATGACTATGCCTGGGACGATAAATACAGCCGTAGTATCGGGCTCGATATTCGCTTCGTGCTCTGGGACCTCAAAAACGTAGCCGGGGCTAAGAATATTCTTGACGAGATGTTTATTGACAATTAATGGGTAGGCCTTACCGCAGAGAACGCAAAGGCTTCGCAAAGAACGCAAAGGTTTTTCTCTGAGAACTCTTCGATCCCTCTACATACGCTATAGTTTGCTTTTTGTTCAGCACCTTAACCAAATAGAACCGGAGGTTTTTCTCTGCGTCCTCTGCGATACCTTTGTGTACTTTGCGGTTAAATTCTTATCTTTAACTTTGCCTGAAATTTCTTCCTTTTAAATATCAAATATGTCAAATCAACTTATAGAATGTGTCCCCAATTTCAGCGAAGGCAGGGACGAAAACATTATCAACGAAATAGCTGCCGAGATCAAAAACAACTCAGGCGTCAACCTCCTGAACGTTGATCCGGGGAAAGCCACCAACCGTACCGTGATCACCTTTGCAGGCAGCCCTGAAGATGTCATAGAAGCAGCATTCAAAGCCATTAAAAAAGCATCGGAACTCATTGATATGCGGACCCATAAAGGCGAGCATCCACGTATGGGCGCTACGGATGTTTGCCCTTTGATTCCATTGGCAAATATTACCCTCAAAGAAACAGCAGCATATTCCAAAAAACTGGCCAAAAGAGTAGCAGAAGAACTAAATATTCCTACTTATCTGTACGAAGCTGCCGCTGCAAGTGCAGAGCGCAGCAACCTGTCAGTGATACGGGAAGGCGAATATGAAGGCCTCGAGAAAAAACTCAAAGACCCGAATTGGAAACCTGACTTTGGGAATGCTGTTTTTAATCCCAAATCAGGCGCAACTGTCATCGGGGCCAGGGACTTTTTGATCGCTTATAATGTGAACCTGAATACCACTTCTACCCGGATCGCAAATGCCATTGCCTTTGATGTGCGGGAACAAGGCCGTGTGAAAAGAATAGGCCATCCTGTTCTGGGTGAATTGGTTCTTGATGAAAAAGGTGAACCGATCAGAATTCCGGGAACCCTGAAATCCGTGAAAGCCATTGGCTGGTATATTGAGGAATATGGTTTGGCTCAGATATCCATGAACCTGACCAATATGCATGTGACGCCTGTGCATATTGCTTTTGATGAAGTCTCAAAAAAGAGTGAAGAGCGGGGCGTGAGAGTGACGGGTTCGGAAATTGTAGGCATGGTGCCAAAATCAGTTTTGGTAGATGCCGGAAAATATTTCCTCAAAAAACAAAAACGTTCTATCGGCCTGCCTGAAGAAGAATTGATACGAATAGCTATTATTTCATTGGGATTGAATGACATAAGCGACTTCAATCCTCAGGAACGCATCATAGAATACATGCTCGAAAGTAGCAGTCACAACCCACTGAATAAATTAACGATACGTGCCTTCGCGCAGCTTACCGCATCTGATTCACCTGCACCGGGTGGTGGTTCCATTTCGGCGTATGTTGGCGCATTGGGCGTGAGCCTCGGAACAATGGTTGCCAACCTCTCTTCCACCAAACGCGGATGGGAAGACAAAACAGAATATTTCTCTGATATGGCTGAAAAAGGCCAGGCTCTCCAGGAACAACTGCTTGCCCTGGTAGATGAAGACACAGCCGCATTCAATACGGTGATGAATGCCTTTGCTTTGCCCAAATCCAACGATGCTGAAATAGCCATCCGTAAAAAGGCTATCGCCGATGCCAATATATATGCTTCAGAAGTACCATTAAAAGTAATGGGAATCGCCTTTAAAAGCTTTGAAATCATCAAACCCATGGTAGAAACCGGCAATCCCAATTCCACTTCTGATGGAGCTGTAGGAGCCTTATGTACCCGAACTGCCATGGAAGGCGCTTATCTCAATATCCGTACGAATGCATTGGGAATTAAAGATGAAGCGGTTAAATCTTCTATTCTTGAAAAGGCTGATAAACTGATGGAAAAAGGAAGAAAATTGGAGAAAGAGATTATGGAGATTGCGGAGGGGAAGATTGGGTAAGGGTTGCTATGTCAAACTAAATAAAGTAAAATTAACTATAAGGATACATTCTTTACCCAATTGAACGTTATTCAATTATGAAATACCTCATAACACTTTTATTGGTATCCTTATTATTTAGTATTTCAACATATGCCCAAGAAGAATCACCACAAATCGCTCCAACAAGGCCTCCTCATAAGAATGGCTTAAAATTGCAGTTTTGTTCAGATAGTAGTGGTCGATACCATGATGACAATTGTTTCGTACTTGCAGTCTCTAACGATTCTCTCAAGCAATTCGAGATCGTTAGCTATATATTTGCAATAGCCTGAAAAAACGGATCTAAATATCTGGAAGATGTAACTGGTTCCAAAATTACTTTTGCCTCAAGAGAAAAGATGGCCAAGATGGTTAATGGAGATAGAATAATTTTTGCTTATGTTATTATTCGTGACAAAAAGGGGGAAATGTATGAAATTGATGGTATAGATAAAGTTGGACAATAAATAACTCCGCTCTTCGGAATTTGCAATTCCGATGCCGTACAACCTATAAAATACCATCTCAATCGAACCAATTTCAAACCGTTATAGTTAATTTTGAAAAAACAAGACCATGAAAGCCATCAGAAAAATAGTTAGATCGAATCATAATACACTGAATATCAGTATTCCATCTGATTTTTGTCATAAAGACCTTGAATTGATCATTCTCCCTTATGAGAACGGACAGGCTAAAGCTAACAATGGAAGCCAGGTAGCCTATAAGGATTTTATACTCGGCCTACCAGTTATGAGCGATCAACAATTTGGAGAGTGGGAAACTGACAAAACAAATCTTTATTCATGGTTCAAGGGCTGATTCTTGTTGACACAACTGTCATTATTGATTATCTTAGAAGCAATAACCGCTTAAGTACTTTGTTTTACAAACTGGTTTTATCTGGCAATAATCTTTGTATTTCTTCTATCACAGAATTTGAGGTAAGACGTGGGATAACGATTATGAATGCAGATTTTACCGAAAAACTGCTCGAGCCATTTGAAATTTTGCCTTTCGATTCAGACTGCGCTAAAAAAGCCTCTGAAATATATATCAATCTTAAAACCAAAAGCAAAATAATTGATTTTCCTGATCTGACAATCGGGGCGACAGCATTAAGCCATAACATCCCTATGGCTACACATAACCTAAAACATTTTGATAGGATTGATGGATTGAGAATTTGGGAGTAAGATGCCCCCTCCCCCCATTCCCGCAAATTTCCCTAATTTTATCCCCTGAATTTAAAATCAAAACAACCTCATGAGACAAGACCTCATTATATCCGAATCTGTCGATATAAACGCCTCACCCGAAAGAGTATGGGAAGTACTCACAAATCCTGAAATCATCAAAGAATATTTATTTGGCACCAATACGGTTACAGATTGGAAGATCGGAAGCCCTATTTATTTCAGAGGTGAATATCAAGGCACAACCTATGAAGACAAAGGCATTATCCTTAAAAATGAGCCCCTAAAAACGATCAGTTATAGCTATTGGTCAGGCTTTTCAGGATTGGAAGATATTCCCGAAAACTATTCAGAATGTACCTATAAAATAGAATCCAAAGGTTCTAACCTCACCCAACTCACCTGGGCCCAAAAAGGTTTCGGCAGCGAAGAAGGATATAACCATTCCAAAAGCGGCATGGATGCTTTTATGGGGCAGATCAAAGGCATCGCTGAAAGGTAGAAATGATCAATGGGCTGGCGCAAGCAGCTATTGATCATTGATAATTGATCATTTCTTCCCGGCTGTGTCTATTGGGGCAACATCATTGAGACCGTGATAGTGATAGTCCACATCATCAAGAATCTGGATGGTATATTTTTTATTAAGCATAGCAAAATTGCCTCCGCCTCCTACCCTGTCCCAATGAACTCTGATGGTTTTAAAAAACTTCTGATTTGTCTTTTTAGTACCATCCCATGATTCTATTGCAGTAATGCCGCTATCGTCAATTGTAACAAGGGCTTCGAGGGGTTCAGATTTCAAAGAATCATTGTTCCAGATGTCCGCATGTAAATGATAAGGCGGCCCACTTGTACCAGGCATTTGTTTATTATCATCATCCATAGTACAGCTTAATGTAAATATTGACAAAGAGCAGAAAACAATTAGTCTTATACGCTTCGAAAGAAGGTCAGTCATGGTTTCATTTTTTATTCTTTTACTTTGTGGCTTTCTCTTTAGCCGGTTTTCTGTAATTGCCCGGGCACTCGTACGTGCCGTTATATTCTTCAAGAAACTGAACGGTATAACTTATCCCAAACATATTAAATATTCCATTTCCATTAACCTGGTCCCACCGGACTTTTACAGGCTTAAAAACATTCTTTTGTGTCTTCTGAAGTCCATCCCAGGATTCAATATCCGTAATAGAATCATTTTTTACCGTGATCTCCGCGTTAAGGGGTTTCGAATTTGAATTCATGGAATCTGTTCTCCAGATATATGCATGAAATTTATCTATGGGATAATGATAATTTGGCGGAAGTTTATTCTCATCACTTAGGTTGCATGCTCCCACCAATAAGCTAAGTCCACAAATTAATACTAGTTTTTTCAAGATGGTTCAATTAAATGTATTGCAAGTTAATACACATAAGGCTTTTAATGCGTTCAGGCAATACGAAATTTCGATTTTCCCTCACGATAATATACTATTCTCACTAATAATGCGTTCCAAAAAATATGAACCGTACAAACCTCTTCATTATTTGTCTTCTGATTCAGGTTGTACCCGGGTATAGCAAGCAAAAAATCACCCGTGTTATCCAGGAACTTGATTATAAATTTTACGGGAAGGGAATATTTCAGCAGATCACAAATGATATTTATACGTTCACCATTGCCAGTAAAATAAAAGGCTATAGAGACAGCACATTAAAATCTGAATATAGCGTTGAAGAATTGAAAAAACGAGGCAGTACTTCCGAGACGGTACAATTCCAGGAGGGAGCCAATAAGGGTAAAGATACAACCATTTATCTTTCATTTGATTATGGGGCTGCAACGATGTGGCTTGAAATTCAAGGGGATAGTAAAACAATATATTCAGGAGGAGATTTACCTATAGGCCTATGCTATAAAAATCAGGGTAAAAGACAAGTTCTGTTTTACATTAGCTATGCTGATCTGAAAAAAAGCAATAAGGAAGATCAGGATTTCTTGCAGCAATATTTGAATTCATTCCCTCCTGAAAATCTGAATTCAGGCTGGCAGATTATCCACCCGGAAAATATTCAGAAATATGTTTTGACCCAGTTTTCATGGGCACTAAGTATATTAAAGTCTGCTCCTTACATCCATTTTAAAATCTATACATCAGACAGCCTGTGCACTGAATTGGATTCATTGGCCCTCAAAAAAAAGAAAAACTATTTCTCTGATTATGGCCAAAATTTAGACACCGGCGCATCGATGGGAATTGCGGTTGTTGAAGAATTTAACCGGGAAACTGACACTTCAACAGTCATAAATGGATTTGCAATAGGAATTTGCGCCACTATAAAGCTGAAAGGGATCCAATTGTACGATGTGCCTTTATATTATCTAAAATACCATGATGCTGAGTCAATTGCCATGCTGAGCAGTACTTCATTCGGACAAACTGTGCATTTTCTCAGATCCGTTTGCGATTATCAATTGCTAAACCGTTCATCAGATAATCCTCTTAATTCAAATTGAAAAGAGCTCAATATCTCCTATGTACTCAAGATCGCTGCGAGTTTCAATAATCCCTCATTTACAGGTTTTTTCATGTTTACCGCATCATTCAGGGATACCAGGTTGATTTTATCGTTTACAATTCCAATAGCCACGTTTGCCTTCCCCTCAGTCAGTGCCTGAACCGCGCCCGCACCAACCCTTGAAGCCAAAACCCGGTCTCGTGCTGTAGGTGAACCCCCTCTTTGAATATGCCCCAACACCACCATTCGAGGATCAAGTGCCTGGACTTTTTCTTTTATTTTATTAACAACTTCAAATACGCCACCTGCATCATCACCTTCTGCCACGATCACCAATTGAGAGCCTTTTTTGCGCCCCCAGCCTTTTTGCAACGTTGCTATTAGTGCGTCAAGTTCAGTATGCAATTCAGGAACAAGGATTGCTTCTGCACCACCTGCCAAGCCAACATCCAGTGCAATAAAACCAGCATCACGGCCCATTACTTCCACAAAAAAAGTACGGTCAAAAGAATCAGCCGTATCGCGTATTTTATCAATCGCATCCAGGGCAGTATTGATGGCTGTATCGTATCCAATGGTATAGTCGGTTCCATACAGGTCATTGTCAATTGTACCCGGCGCACCAACAATCGGCAAACCAAATTCCTCATAAAACTTTGCCGCCCCGGCATAAGTACCGTTTCCACCTATAGCAACAACCCCATCTATCTTTTTCATCTGAAGGTTTTCAAATGCCAGTCTTCTTCCTTTGGGGGCTTCAAACTCTTTACATCTGGCTGTCTTTAATATAGTGCCCCCCCTCTGGATAATATTAGAAACAGAATGAGAATCCATTGGCTCAAACAAACCTTCTATCAAGCCCTGGTATCCTCTTTCTACCCCGAATACATTAATTCCATGATATACAGCAGTCCGTACCACTGCCCTGATACATGCATTCATGCCGGGTGCATCGCCACCCGAAGTTAAAACGGCAATATTTTTCATTGTGTTAAGATTCTTATGCAAAGTAATGACAAATAAAGTTGCCGGAACTTTAACAAATGCAACAGTAACCTGTCCAAATCATACCTTACCCATCCCATCAAAAATCTCCCTAATTTTGGCTGCTTTATGGGGACTTTAAAAACGATTGAATCATGGAAGGTTTATACGAAAAATATGTTAATATCAGGAAGCAGATCACAGATCTCGACAATATCCTGGCCGTATTAGGCTGGGACCAGGAAGTAGAAATGCCTATAGATGGGGCAGGTTTCAGGGCGCAGCAAATTGCAACCCTATCAGGGATGCAGCATGATATATCTACTTCACAGGAATATATTGACACCGTGGAAAAACTGATCGAGGATAAAAACCTGGATTTTAAACAAAGAAAAAACATTGAGGAATCCTGGCGGGTTGTAAGCAAGACCCGCAAGCTCAGCAGGGATTTTATGGAACGCGAAAGCCGTACCTGCTCCGAGGCTTACCAAAGCTGGATCAAGGCAAGACAAGAGAATAAATTTTCTGTATTTGCGTCTAAACTTAAGGAAGTAGTTGATCTTCAGCGTGAAAAAGCAGAGCTTTTTGGATACAAAATAAGCCCTTATGATTCACTATTAGATGATTACGAACCCGGGCTTACCACTGATACCATTGAAAAGGTATTCGTTGATGTAAAGCAGGGCCTCACTGAATTCTTTGCGAAGATCAAAGGAATGCCAGATCCGGACCATGTTTTTTTTGAGAATCATTTTGATAAAGCCAAACAACTTGAATTGTGCCGGGAACTGGTAACCGATATGGGATATGATTGGAAAGCGGGAAGGCTTGATCTTTCTGAACATCCCTTCACGACCAGTTTCAGCATGCAGGATGTTCGGATCACAACGAGAGTAAGTGAAAATGACATCCGTGAGTCCATCTGGGGCTCCATTCATGAAGCGGGACATGCACTCTATGAGCAAGGGTTACCGGTATCAGAGTATGGGTTGCCTTCAGGCTCTGCCGTTTCACTTGGGATGCATGAATCCCAGTCAAGATTTTGGGAAAACAACGTCGGCAAATCACATACCTACATAAAGACTTATTTAAACCTTTTCCAAAAGCATTTTCCAGAAGCTTTCGGGAATGTTTCTGACATGCAGTTTTTCAGAGGGTTAAACACTGTAAAACCTGACCTGATCCGTATCAATTCTGATGAGGTGACCTATCATTTCCATATCCTTCTCCGGTATGAAATAGAAAAAAGCCTGATCGAAGGCAAAACCGAAGTAAAAGACCTGGAAGAAATCTGGAACAGCAAGATCAAGGAATATCTCGGCCTTGATGTACCTTCCCCAAAAATGGGCGTACTTCAGGACATTCACTGGTCGCATGGTAGCTTTGGTTATTTCCCTACCTATTCCCTGGGGAGTTTTTATGCCGCGCAATTTTATCATTTTGCAGAACAGGCTATTCCTGAACTCCAATCAGAATTCGAATCCAAAAATTTCAGGCATGTCCTGGATTGGCTTCGCGAAAATATTCATCAGCATGGCCATTCTTATTCTTCTGAAGAGCTATGTAAAAAGGTAACGGGTGAAGGCCTTAACTTTAAGTATTTTAAGGATTATTTAGATAAAAAATATAAGCTGGTGTACCAGTTTTGAGCCGTATTTGCAATATTTTTGAACCAATATTCAGAAAATCAAACTGGTATGCTTAAAAAATCCATCCTGTCTTTCATTTGCATTATAGCCTTTGGTATAAAAGTATATGCTCAAGACAGTATGAACCTTGCCCAATGTATTGAGTATGCTTTGGCACATAATACCCAACTGCTTAAATCGCAAAATGATTTCCAACAAGCCCAAAACAGCTATCAACAATATAGGGCTAATGTTCTCCCTACCTTAAACGGAAGCGCCACAAACAATTTTGATTTCGGAAGAACCATAGACCCCGCCACAAACCAGTTTTCCAATGCGAGCAGCCGGACAAACTACTTCAGCCTTAATGGAGATTGGGTAATTTATGGGGGCCTTCAGAAATTAAACCAGGTTCGGCAATATGAGTGGAGCAAAGACGCAAGTTCTTACACACTTCAGAAAACTAAGGACGATATCAGCCTGACCATTGCCAATGATTATCTCCAGATATTATTGCTAACCGAGAAGGAAAAGCAGTTGGAGAACCTGGTAAAAAACTCTGATGAACAACAAAAGAAAACCGCCATTCTATATGATAATGGTGCTACCACCTTATCCAAAAAGTATGGTGCAGACGCCCAGCTGGCCACAGATCAATATAATGTAGTTGATATGCAGAACCAGCTTGAAAAGCAGTATCTGGCTTTGAAGCAATACATGAATTATGATCTTGGTAAATCCCTGAAAGTCGAAACCATAAATTTCAATAGGCAATTACAAGTATATGGTGTTGGTGACCTCGACAAAGCCATTAAAGAACAAGTAGATAAATTACCCGCAGTGCAAGCGGCAAGGAGTCAAAAGGAAAGTGCATTGTATGCCTGGCACGCCATGAAAGGCACGGCAGCGCCCAAACTGAGTGTAGATGCTTCCCTCCATACAATTTATTCATCTCAATATCAGACTTATACTCCTTCATTTTCTTATTTACCGATAGGCATAGTTGGCACCAATGCATCTGACGTAGTGTACGGCCCGGTTGAGACAGGTATTTCTGGGAAAAATATCAGTTTTGGAGACCAGCTTGGTCAGAACTTTGGGCAAACCATTGGCTTCACCCTCAATGTGCCTATTTTCAATGGTTTACAGACAAAATACAATATCCAGGGCGCTTATATCACTTATCAATCTGATGATCTGAAACTTACAGATGCAGAAGTGAAAGCGAGAAACGATATTTACCAGGCTTATGATGGTATGAAGGAAGCTGCTAAGAAATTTGATGCAGGAGATATCAAGCTAAAATCAGCAGAAGCATTGTTCAAAGAATCCGATAATTCTTTCAATGCCGGGGGCACGAGCTATTTTGATTATCATGCTGCGCGTACCAGTTTTATCAATGCCCAAAGCGATTGGCTACAGGCCAAATATGAATACATTTTCCAGACCAAAGTTTTTGAGTACTACCTTGGCAAACCGGTTGCCTTTTGATGATCACTATAAATAAACCTTATGCGTAAAAAGAACCGCAGCCTTCTATATATTATCCTTGGCATTGTAGCCCTCGTCGTCATTATAACTATTGTGGCTAAAATGAAAGGAGGAAGTGGTGCCATGGAGGTAGAAACTGCTAAAGTAACCCGCCAAACCATTATTGAAACCATTGATGCCAGCGGCAAGGTACAACCTGAAAAGGAAGTAAAAATATCTGCTGACATATCAGGCGAAATCATAGAACTCAAAGTAAAAGAAGGTGATAAAGTAAAACAAGGCGACCTGCTGGTAAGAATAAAGCCTGACCAGTATCAGAGCGCCGTTGAAAAAGCAAGGGCAGTGGTAAATAATTCGAAAGCCACTCTTTCAAATTCGAAAGCCGCTTATACGCAGGCGAAAGCAAGCCTTGAAAAAGCAAAAATAACTTATGACAGAAACAAAAAGCTTTATGATCTGAAAGCGATCTCCGAAGCTGATTTTCAGAATATTGAAGAAGACTACAAAGTATCACAGGCACAGGTAGAAGGCGGAAAGGATGCAGTAGAAGGTGCCCAATACAACCTTGAAAGTACAGAGGCCGCATTAAAAGATGCTGAAGATGCCTTGAATAAAACAGCAGTCTACTCCCCTATTGATGGTATTATTTCAAAACTGAATGTAGAGCTTGGGGAACGCGTAGTGGGCACGGCCCAGATGGCCGGCACGGAAATGATGCGTGTGGCAGACTTGCGAAATATGCAGGTCCAATCGGAAGTAAATGAAAATGATATTGTCAAACTAAAACTGGGTGATACCACTGACATAGATATAGATGCCTATAGAGGACGTGTCTTTAAAGGAATTGTAACTGAAATTTCAAATTCTGCCGAATCTTCCGGACTTGATGTTGAAAAAATTACAAATTTCGTAGTGAAGATCAGGATATTGGAAGCATCGTATGAGAACCTGCTTGGTGCCGATAAAACCATTCCAACCCCATTCAGGCCGGGCATGTCAGCCAATGTAACCATCCATACCAAAACATCAGAGAATGTACTCGCCGTGCCGATCCTGGCTGTGACTGTAAGGAATGATAAAGGAGAATTGGATACTTCTTCCTACAACAAAGGCAGTACGGTTGTGTTCTTATATGATAATGGAACGGTAAAATCTCAGAAGGTTTCAATTGGGATACAGGATGTTACTTATATACAAATTACGGATGGCCTGAAGGAAGGCCAGGAGATAGTAAGCGGCCCTTACCGCATTGTTTCTAAACAACTTAAGAACGGAGACAAAGTTGAAAAATCAAAACACAAATCATAAAATAGCCGTCATTGGTGGAGGTAGCTGGGCAACCGCTATTACCAAAATATTGACATTCAATGGTTTTGAGGTACGGTGGTGGCTTAGGGATGCGGCATCTGTAAACCATATCCGTAATTTTGGTCATAACCCAAAATATCTTAGTTCGGTACAATTTGATATTCCTTCATCCCATGTCAGCTCCGACATCAACGAGGTGATCGAACCTTCGGATTGGGTCATTTTCGCGACCCCTTCATTTTCTTTTGTACAGATCATGGAAAGCTTGACGCCGGAAGACCTGAAAGGGAAAATGATTGCATCTGCAATAAAAGGGATTACCCAGCATGAGCATTTCACAATCTCACAATACCTGCACCGCCAGTACAATGTTCCTCAAAACAACCTCGCCAATATCAGCGGCCCATGCCATGCCGAGGAAGTTGCTGCAGAAAAATTATCTTATCTCACTTTTGCTTCGCCTAATATCAGCCTGGCTGAAGAACTTGCTTCCTGTTTCAAAAACCGCTTTATGTGCACAAGTGTGTCGTCAGATATGCTTGGTACTGAATACGCTTCGGTCATCAAAAACATCTTTGCCATAGCTGCCGGCATTTCCATTGGACTTGGCTATGGTGATAATTTCAGGGCAGTATTGGTCTCTGAAGCAATGGAAGAAATGAATCATTTTCTTGATCACCTGGTTCCCGCAAAGCGTGACATCTTATCCCCACCATACCTTGGGGATACTTTAGTGACAGCTTATTCACAATATAGCCGCAACCGTACCTTCGGGGTCATGATCGGCAGCGGATATACGATCAATTCCGCCATATTGGAATTAAAAATGGTAGCTGAGGGATATTATGCAAGCAATGCCATAAAAGCTCTGTGCAAGGAAAACAACCTCGAAATGCCAATTGCAGATGCTGTGTATAATATTTTGTACGGCGAAATGGCCGCTGAATCAGAGTTCAGAACACTTGGTGATAAACTCTGTTGATAACTATCTTCCTTCTTTACCAGAAATATTCTTAAAATTGCACCTGTAACCGGACTTAAATTGGAAAAATTCGAAAAACACATATCCGGACTGTTAGAAATTCACGATTGTGTCATTATCCCTGATTTTGGCGGATTTGTGTTGAATGAAACAACCGCAGGATTTAGCGGCCGTCCGAATGAATTATTGCCACCCGGCAAGATTGTTAGTTTCAACCGCAACCTGAATGTCAATGATGGCCTTCTTGCTAATTTTGTTGCTAAAAAAGAAAACCTTTCTTACTCTGATGCCATTTCTCAAATCAGAGATTTTGCTGATTACTGGAAAAAAGTTTTAATGAATGGTGATCGGATTCTTCTGAATGAAATTGGTTCATTGGTTCAGAACCAGGAGCAGAAAATAGTTTTTACACCGCAAGAAAACCGCAATTATTCGAGGGCATCTTATGGGTTGCCTTCTTTAATATTGACCCCGGTAGAAAAACAAAATATTCAAAAAGTATTTCAGCTTCCGGCAATACCACGTGAACGATCAGAGAATGTGATTATCAGGCGAAGCATTAGTGTTGCGGCAGTTGCAGCAGTTTTTATCCTTGCATTTTTGGTTGTTTTTAAGAATATATCTGAAAATTATCTTTATACTTCCAATAAGAACCCTGTTTATCAGAGTATTCAGCCTATTGCATCATCAATTGGGAAAATACTTAGCGAAGAAACTGTTAAACCAGCAGCAGTTCAGACAAAAGATACTGTACCTGCCATACTGCCTGATAATAATATTTCAAATAATGGCACTTTAGCTTCAAATTCAACATTTTATGTGGTAGGAGGATCCTTTAAAATTGAGGCCAACGCCCAAAAATTTTTCAGGGAACTACAGGAAAAAGGATTTAAAGCCCAACTTTTGAACAATGAAGATGGATGGTTTCGCGTTAGTTATCTTACAGAACAGGATAGTTTGAAAGCGGCCAAGGATTTACATTCCATAAAAATAAATGAGAACCAAAGCGCCTGGATCTTAAAATTTTAATAACACACATGATATTTCTTCAGATAACCGATTCTACTGCAGCCGTTTCCGGGGCTCATGCAGAACTCCCTCTTTATGAATTGCTCATGAAAGGGGGATGGATTATGCTTCCCATTGCTATTGCCCTTTTCCTGGCAATCTATATTTTTTTTGAAAGGCTCATTACTGTAAATAAGGCCTCTAAAATTGACAGGAATTTTATGAACCAGATACAGGACCTGGTTCAGGAAGGCAATATTGCAGGTGCGCGTTCATTGTGCAAAAACTCAGACTTCCCGGTTGCGAGGATGCTGGATAAAGCACTTAAAAAAATTGGCAGACCTATTGATGATATTGAGGACGCCCTTGAAAGTGCCGGTAAAATAGAAGTTTATAAACTTGAAAAAAACCTGAGTATCCTCGGCACCATTGCCGGAGTAGCGCCGATGCTTGGTTTTATCGGGACCATTCTTGGGGTTATCACCATTTTCGTACATATTGCTGCGAAAAACACCATTGATATTGGTACTATATCAGAAGGATTGTATCAGAAACTTATTTCCAGTGCATCAGGTTTGGTGGTAGGTATTGTAGCGCATTTGGGCTACCATTACCTGCTGATCAAAATTGACAGGCAGATTTTCAAGATGGAATCCACTGCGATTGAATTTTTAGACCTTTTACAAGACCCCGTGGCATGAACTTGAAAAGAAGGCCCAGAATGGTATCGGAAGTAGCCACTTCCGCAATGAACGACATCATGTTCTTTCTGCTGTTGTTCTTTTTGATTGCCTCAACATTGGCCAATCCCAACATTATAAAAATGTCTACTCCAAAGTCTAACAATAAGATTGTTACACCTAAAAGTATCGTTGTAAATATTGATGCCACAGGCAAATTTTCGATTAATCATGACCCTGTGAATATCGATCAATTATCATCAGAATTGCAAAAACGGACAAACGGCAATACGGACATACCCATACTTGTGAACGCTGATAAAACAACCGCCTGGGAAAATATTGTTAAGGTGATGAATATCGGCAGGCAGTTGAATCTAAAAGTTCTGGCTGCTACTTCTCCTGAGAAATAAAAAATGGCTTTCGCAACCAAATATGACCAGGTACGCAGTGAACTTGAAGCAGAGAAGGCTGCGGAACGCAAAATCCAACGCAAATCCCTGCTGGATACGGTCATAGCATTGATTATCTTTTTTGGTCTTCTCGTCCTCATGAGAATTCCTCCCATATCCCCGCCGATGCCTGAAGCCAATGGGGGTATGGATATTATCCTCGGGAACGACATATCAGGAATGAACAATACAACTGTAGGTGTTGCTGCCGGCTCGCCCCAAACAGAGGCTCCGCAAGCTACAGCCCAGAGTACGCCTCAGGTTTCGCAACCGGCAGTATCGGATAATGGCGATGTGGATGTAAAGGGAGAAAAACCGACGACCGCCAAAGAAACCCCTCCAGTCACCAATCCCACTACTACCAAGGCTGTCACTACCGCACCACCAACCCCGGTACAGAAATCCAACCCAAACATGGAATTTCATAAAAGTAACGGACAACCAGGGCATAATGGCACAGGTGGGCCGGGATTTTCGAAAGGGACCGGTAATACACCAGGCGACCAGGGCAGCAAAAACGGAATACCTGGTGGTGGCTGGCAAAAATATGGAAGCGGCACCGAAGGCACAGGTCCTGGATTTTTTCTGGCTGGCCGCGGTTCCAGAAATATCCCAAACCCAAATTGCAATACTCAATTGACAGGAAAAGACATCGTACAGATCGTTGTGGATAAGGATGGGAACGTGATTGAAGCGCATGGTGGGTACCGTGGAAGCACCATTACAGATGCAAATGCAGTGGCATGTGATGAAATTGCCGCAAAAAAGGCTAAATTTACACCCGCGAGTGATGGCACCGATCGCCAGATGGGCTCGATTCAATACATCCACAAACTCCATTAACAGGGAATGACTTACCAGGAAACGCTGGACTATATGTACAGCAAATTACCTATGTTTCATAGGATTGGGCCAGCTGCACTGAAGCCGGACCTTACCAATACATTGGCGCTTTGCAAAGCGCTCGGCAACCCCGAAACCAAGTTTAAAAGCATCCATATCGCAGGCACCAACGGCAAAGGTTCGGTGAGCCACCTGCTGGCATCTGTATTACAGGAAGCCGGGTACAAAACAGGACTTTATACTTCTCCGCACCTGCTTGATTTCAGGGAACGGATAAAGATTAACGGTGAAATGATTGACCAGAAGACCGTTACAGCTTTTATAAAAAAGAATCAAAAGGTTATTGACAAATTGCAACCTTCTTTTTTTGAGGTGACCGTTGCCATGGCATTTGATTATTTTGCACAGAATGAAATAGATATTGCCATAATTGAAACCGGATTGGGTGGCAGACTCGATTCAACAAACGTAATTAAGCCCGTATTGTCGGTCATAACAAACATCTCTTATGACCACCAGAATTTGCTCGGAGAAACCCTTGCAGAAATAGCAACAGAAAAGGCCGGGATCATTAAACAACGCGTTCCGGTGGTTATTGGCAAACAAGATCCCGAAACAGACCCGGTTTTCAGCAAAAAAGCCAAAGAGACCAATTCGACTCTTTTTCACGCTGATGCAAATATTACCTACAAAAACCCACACCTGGATAACGGCATGCTCAAAGCCGAATATATGAACAAGAGATCTGGTAGCGTTTATCACGTATTATCGCCCCTATCCGGCCAATACCAGCTTGAAAACATTACAACAGTATTACAATCAATAGAAATCCTGAATGACAAGGAATTTAAAATAAGTAAAGAGAACATAAAAAACGGGCTCAAAAACGTAAAAGAGAACACAGGCCTTCGCGGACGATGGGAAATAATAGGCACAAGCCCATTAATCATTTGCGATGTTGCGCACAACGAAGCCGGTTTAGAAGCAGTATTTGAGCAGGCAAATGAACTCACACGCGGAAAGATGCGCGTGGTATATGGAATGGTCAAAGACAAGGATATTGACAAAGCCATAGACATGCTGCCCAAAAAAGCACATTATTATTTTTCAGCGCCGGCACTCCCAAGAGCATTGGCTGTAAAAGATTTAAATAAAGTGGCGACAAAAGCCGGATTGAATGGCAAACCATTTAATTCTGTTAAAGAGGCTTATCAAAAAGCTGTTGAAGAGGCGGCTCCAAATGATATTGTACTTGTACTGGGAAGCGTATTTGTAGTGGCAGAGGTATTGGCAATTGTGTGATTGATATTTTCCGTTGTAGAGACAAGGCAATGCCTTGTCTCTACAAATGCAAACACACCATCACAAATTCAAAATACAAAACAATGTATAATTAGGAACGGTATTTGCTTTTTTTATATATTGCATAAAATTGACTCCTAAGCAGTAAGCTTTAATAGCAAATCATTGTGCCGTACCCTTAAATATTGCCATTTTTTTTTATTGCTGTTCATATCATCTGTAGCGATAGGTCAAAAAGCGGCCTCCACATCCCCCAATCAGCCTACCTGGCTTTCAGAGAGCCCCATGATCACTTTCCCTTCCGGAACGATTCCGGGAGTGAATGCTAGTGAATTAGCCAGCAATTCTAAAATGTATTTTGTGATAAGTAATATCGATTTAAGAAATCAAAATACTGACCTGGTTTTATCCCAAAATACATCCAGCCCTTATGCCAGGTATATTACTTTCACGGAAACCTTTATGGGTACTGAAATATATGGCACATCTTTAAAAATCGGAATTGATAAAGTAAATAAGATCATTTCTGTTATTTCAAAAACAGGAAATGTTGACAATTGGCCATCAAATATGACCATTCCTGACCCGGATACCCTGAAAATAAAATCAGCTATTGGGGCATACGATAATATTGATATTAAAAAAACCTGGTTTTATACAGTGAATTCAGGTGTTCCTGCTTACCAGGTTAACTGTATGAAACTTGACGGCACCCGCGATGAAGAATTAATACTGGATGCCACTAACTATAATATCATATATCGCAATAATTTGATCAAAAATTACAAATACCCTGATTCATTGGTGTCCATGTATGTCTTTTATCCAAACCCATTAACATCGGCGCAATCGCCATACCGACCTCCTTATAGTACTTATAGTCTCTACCCCTTCCCAAATACAAATAATGATTCCAATTCTAAATCACTGGATTCTCAAATGATACCCATGCCAATCAGGGTAAGTGTATTAAAGACTGATTCTTTTTTCCTTGAAAATGAATTTGTTGCTGAAAAGGATTTGGGGCCTCCGTATGCCCCTGCTTACCCTGAAACAACTTATTCGAATACGCCTGTTTTTCATTTTAATCGTGATTCAAGTGCATTTAGGGATTTAATGATTTATTACACGATAAATAACTATCGCAACCACCTCAAGGACATTGGATATGATAGCCTGGGAGATTCACAGATTTTTGTTGATCCCAGCGGTGAAACGGACGATCAATCTACCTTTTATGCCCCTAGCGGTAGCCAGGCAGGCAGAATTTATTTCGGGGTAGGTGGTGAGCCTGACGGAGAAGATGCAGACATTCCTATGCATGAATACACTCATTTTCTTTCATATAGCGCATGCCACAATTGCAGTTCCGGCAGTACAGAACGTGGCGCTTTAGATGAAGGGACTGCCGACTATTTTGCTGCATCAAATCATAAGTTTATCAGTACATATAACTGGCAAAAAATATTCCCCTGGGATGGTAATGATTCCAGCGAGCAATGGTACGGGCGCTCTTGTGCCATAACAAATACGTACCCTACGGCGCTCGGCACCTTTAACGATGATATTCACCTTTGCGGGCAATTGTGGTCAAGCGCATTAATGGAGATATGGGATTCGATTGGCCGGACCAAAACAGACCGCATTATGCTGGAAACTTTGTACTCCATGGCATCAGGTATGTCTATGCCACAGGCAGCAAGAATATACATCAAAAACGACAGCCTCATGTACAACGGCGCTGATGTTCATACAATTACTTATCATTTTGTAAAGAGAGGTTTTCTGCCTGAAAGTGCCCTGGTTGTAACGCCACAAAGCCCGCAAATATGGTATAAGATTACAACAAGTTATTTCCAGTCAGCCAATAAGGTGCTTTTTGAATTTGCCCTTCCTCAAAGCGGAACCCTTTCTTTGTACGATATCACAGGCAAACTAATTTCCTCACAAGTCATCACTAATTCTGAGCAGGTTCAGTTCAATGCACCTCAAATTGCAGCAGGAATGTACATACTGAATGTAAATACGGAAGGCCTTCAGAAAAGTTTTAAATTGCTGAAATAAAGCACAGAACAGTTAACAGTCAGCAGTTAGCAGTAACGCATCTTTGATGGTCAATATTGAACAGTCTTTACTGTTGACCGACACTGTTGACTGACGACTGAAATGCTTTAAGCGTAAACTCAATATCCTGTTCTGAATGTTTTGCAGAAACAAACCAGGTTTCAAACTGAGACGGAGGAGGATAGACTCCATTGTGAATCATCGTCCAGAAAAACTGGGCAAACTTTTCCGTATCAGATTTTAACGCCGTTGTGTAGTCTGTAACCCGCTGATCATTAAAGAATGGCGTGATCATAGATCCAAAAACTGCAATCTGCATTTTAATGTGATTCTCATTTGCAATTCTGCGCATACCTTCGGCGAGTTGACCTGTAAGGTTATTGATATGTTTGTAAATACTTTTATCTTTCAGTTTGGTTAAAGTAGCAATACCTGCCGCCATCGCGATAGGATTGCCTGATAACGTTCCTGCCTGGTAAACAGGCCCCAAAGGCGCTACCATATCCATAATTTCCGCCCTGGCTCCATAAGCTCCCACAGGCATGCCCCCGCCGATAATTTTACCAAGACAGGTTATATCCGGAGTGATATTATAGAAATGCTGCGCCCCTCCAAAACTCTGACGGAAACCGGACATCACCTCATCACATATCAGAAGTATCTTCTCGGAAGTTGTTAATTCTCTCAGCTTTTGGAGAAAATCCTTTTCAGGTAACACTAGTCCCATATTACCCGGAACGGGTTCTATCAATACCGCAGCAATTTGATCTTTATGCTTTTCAAGAGCCTGGGATACAGCTTCAATGTCATTATAAGGGACAATTATCGTATCTGCCACAACAGACTCAGGCACACCTGCGCTACCAGGGAGACTTAATGTCAGCATCCCAGACCCGGCTTGTGCCAAAAGGAAATCAGAATGGCCATGATAGCATCCAGCAAACTTGATGATCTTATTCTTCTTTGTAAAAGCCCGGGCCAGTCTGATTGCACTCATAACTGCCTCTGTACCAGAGTTTACAAAACGGACTTTATCTATTGCGGGAAATGCTTCTTTGACAAGTTCAGCAAGGACAATTTCATTTTCAGTAGAAGCCCCGAATGTCGTTCCATTTTCAAGAGCTTTAATAGTTGCTTCTTTGACATCAGGATCGTTATGACCAAGGATGAGTGGGCCATAAGAGCAGACAAAATCGACATATTTATTGTCATCTGCGTCAATAATATAAGCCCCTTCACCCCTCTTGATAAAAAGAGGTGTTCCTCCAACTGACTTAAATGCCCTTACAGGACTATTTACCCCGCCGACAAGATGCTTGCAGGCTTCTTCAAAAAGGGCTTTTGATTTATTGTAGCTCATGATTTTTTGTCATTTCGAGCGCAGCGAGAAATCTGATTTAAGCTGGGCCAAATGTTTTTTTATTTTCTTTGGTATTTACATCATTTCAATCAGATCTCTCGTTCCGTGCCTCCACTCGAAATGACAACAGCCCTATTTCCCTGAAAATAATTTCATTAAACCTTCAGGCGTTTGCAAAAAGGCGGTGATAATTGGTGTATCAATCAATGTAAAAATCCTTGCCTCAGTCATTCTCAGTTCATAAACCAAATCAGAAAACTGTGGCAATAAATCAGTCTCGTAGCTAACAATAAACTCCTGGTCCTGAAGCCCAAATGAATACAATAGCAATTGGGTAATATCAGGAAAGGATTTACCGATCTTGATGTGTGAGTTCATCAATTCCTGGCGCTCTTCCCGACTTTTCATGTACCAGTCTGCCGTTTTGGTAAAAGGATAGACAATGAAATATGGTTTTCTCGTATCTTCAAAAGGGTCAAGCTCCTGCGCAGATCTCTTTGCTTTGGAATATTGGGATGGCTTTGTGACGCCCCAGAAATTTTGAACCGGGGTAATGAATTCACGGAATGAATTTGTGGCATGGGCAAATGCAGCCATAAACTCCGTAGGTGCACTTGCTTCCTCACACTCCACAGTACTCCAAACCAAAAAATCAAATTTGGTCTGTGCCGGGTAAACCTGGTAAAACCATGTCTTTTTGGATGCTTCCTGCACGTGTTTCAAAAAACTCCTCAATGTATGTTTGCGGTCGTCAACGCTTGCTTTCCAATAATTATCGTGAAATGAAAACAATGCATAATGAACCAATATTCTATTTTCCATAATTCTTTAAAATCTTTTAATCTTCAATTTTTTAATTTTTCAATTTCAATAGCCGCATCTTTTGCAAAATATGTAATGATCAAATCAGCCCCTGCCCTTTTCATGCTCAGCAACATTTCCATCATCACACGTTTTTCATCTATCCAGCCATTGGCAGCCGCCGCTTTAATCATGGCATATTCACCGCTTACATTATAGGCAGCCATGGGCACAAGAGTCATTTCCTTTGCTTTTGCAATGATGTCCATATAGAGCATTGAGGGTTTAACCATCACAATATCAGCACCTTCAGCTATGTCAATTTCTATTTCTTTCAATGCTTCGCGGGTATTCCCCGCATCCATCTGGTAAGTTGCCCTGTTCCCGAATTGAGGAGCAGAATCTGCTGCCTCGCGAAAAGGTCCATAGCATGCGGAATAATATTTCGCTGAATAACCCATAATGGATACTCTTTCAAAATGATTTTCATCAAGCACTTCACGAATAGCAGCTACCTGTCCATCCATCATCGCACTTGGTGCCACGATATCTGCCCCAGCTTCTGCGTGGCTGAGCGCCATTTGTTGCAACACTTCCAAAGTCTCGTCGTTTTCAACATAATCATCATGAACGATGCCACAATGCCCATGATTGGTATAGCCGCAAACACAAACATCTGTCATTACTACGATCCCCGGGAATTTGGATTTTATCATCCTGATAGCATTCTGTACAGCACCGTTTGGGTTATAACTATCGGTAGCTGTTTCGTCTTTATGGCTTGCCAGCCCGAAAATCAAAATGGCTTTCAAGCCGAGTTTGGCAATTTCCTCACATTCTGTTTCCAGGGTATCTACTGAAAAACGGAATTGTCCTGGCATGGATGAAATAGCTTCTTTGACGCCAGTTCCATCTTTTACAAAAACAGGATAGACCAAATCATCTTTGATCAATACTGTTTCGCGCACCAAACTTCTTAATGCATCTGTATTTCTTAGTCTTCGGGGGCGGATCATGATATAGTGTTATTGAGTTTTAGAGTAATAGAGTTATTGAGTCAGGAATTCAATATTTTCAAAATAATCGATCATAGCCTCTGTTAAGCCTTCTGTGGTATATTTTTCAGCAACAATGTCAACCTTTAAGCCAAGCTGCAATGCTTTTCCGGCAGTTACAGGACCGATACAAGCAATTTTTGCCTTCTTTTTGTCAATTTTCATATCGCAAAATGCTTCTATGGCTGACGGACTTGCAAAGGTAATAACATCCAGTCCTTCATCTGCAACTTGTTGCAGACTGTCATGCTTGTCATTGACAATATGCGTATTATACACCGTTATTTCTTTTATGGTTGCTCCTTTTTGTCTTAATTCGTTTGCAAGGTCATCATCAGCAATATTGGTCCTTGGAAGCAATATCTTTTTATTCCTGATATCATCAATCTCTTCAGACAGGTTTGCCGAAGTAAATATCAAAGGCATAAAATCAACTTCCAGTCCGTGGCCCTCCAGGTATGCGGCTGTTTTAGAGCCGATGGCTGCTATATATACCTTATGGCTCATCAACAAAATTCTGTTAGTGATCTCCAGGGAATATCTTGCTGCATTGATACTTGTAAATACAACCCAGTCATATTGATACATCTGGGCAAGAACCTCCTCCATTTCAGTTGAACCCTCTGGCGCACTGATCTCAATCAATGGGAATATAACGGGGATAGCCCCAATCAGTTCAAGTCTATCGGCCCATTCCGGATTCTGATCTTTAGGTCTGGTGAGTAGGATTTTTTTGCCTTCGAGTGGGGATTTCATGATTTATTGTTTGTCTTTGAAACGTCCCAAAAGTTCTTCACCTAACGTTTTACCAAGCTTTTGGCTATCTATAATGGCTCCTTTGATGGATGATGTTTCAAACCTGGATCCTTCCTCGTTAAACATAATCCCATCTAAAACCAATTCTCCATTTTCCTCCCTGGCATATCCACCTATAGGCATTCGGCATCCGCCTCCCAGAGCAGTCAAAAATGATCTTTCTGCAGATGCCGCATGTTCTGAATTAATATCTGTTATTTTAGAAACAATTGCCATTGTTTCGGGATCGTCTTCACGTACTTCGAGAGCCAGAATTCCTTGTGAAACTGCTGATAACATTTCATTTTCGGTAAACATATATGCTATCTTATCCTCCATATTTACCCGGGCCAGTCCTGCCGCAGCTAAAACAATGGCATCAAAAATACCATCTTCCACCTTTTTCATGCGGGTGATAATATTACCGTGTACAGGACTAATATCAAGATCAGGCCTGAGCAATTTCAATTGATATATTCTTCGCAAGGAAGAGGTTCCAACCTTAGCCCCAAAAGGTAGATCATGAATGGATATATTATCTTTGGAAACCAGGCAGTCCCGATGTTCGCCTCTTTCTGGCATGGCTGCAATACAAACACCTGATGGTAATGAGGTTGGCATATCCTTGAGGCTATGAACTGCCAGGTCTATATGTCCGTTTTTTAGTTCTTGTTCAACCTCCTTTACAAAAGCTCCGAGAATGTCTTTGCCTTCATCACCACTGGTTTTAATCGTCCTGATCTCATATTCAAGTCCGGGATTTGCATTTTGCAACATCCCCATGACCAGTTTGGTCTGGGATACAGCAAGCAGGCTTCCACGTGTACCTACGATCAATTTATTTTTTGAGGGGTTGGAAGACAATTTTTTAGAGGTCGAATAATTCCTTGAAAGTGTCAATAGGGTTTTGTTCGGAATGCGGCTCCTGGCTAAACTCCCTGAGTTTTTCGATGGGCTTGCCAGATACCCTCCTTGTCACCCTGCTAATAAGATTTTCTATAATTTTTTGCTGGTTTTCATCCAGTTTGCCCAGTTTTGGAAGCGCCCATTTCAGTTCTTCTTCCCTGATAGTTTCCAGCTTTTCATAATAGGAAGCAATAAGAGGGCTTACCTGCCTGGTATTCAACCAGTAACTAAACTCTTCAATTCCATCCGCAATAATATCCATTGCTTTTGGGATTTCTTCATGACGGCGTTGTATTCCTTTTTCTGTCAGGCTTTTCAGGTCGTCCAGATCAAAGAGTTTGGCATTTTTTAGGATCTTTATTTCGGGGTCAAAGTTTCTCGGAAGGCCTATATCCACAAGGGTGATACTATTATTTAATGAAGCCAGGTCTTCTTTCTTAAGTACATAAGCATCGGAATGGGTGGCACCGATAATAATATCCACCTTGGGAAGCAGGTCATTAATATCTTCGAAAGAGACTGCCTTACCGCTATAAAGATGCTCCATGCTTTGGGCGCGGTGAAAACTCTTGCTTGCTATATATAAATTGGCAAAAGGCTTTTTAGAAATAATCTTAAGCATTAGGTTGGCCATTTCGCCGGTACCGATCACAAGGACAGATTTATCTTTAAAATCGTGATGGATGTCTTTTAATACATCATAAGAAACAGAAGCCAGGGAAACAGGATATTGACCAATGGCTGTTTCCTGTCGCACTTTTTTACCAACCGATATAGCACGACGTATCAGTTCATCTGTTACAGGCCCAATACATTTGGCTTCCTGTGCTTTTGCATAGTCCTTTTTGATCTGGCCTAAAATTTCATGTTCGCCAAGCGCCTGTGATTCAAGTCCTGACGCCGTAGAAAACAAATGCCTCGCTGCCTGAACATCATGCTCAAAGACGGATAGATATGGATCTAATGGACCAAATTCGCGATAGAAATCAAATATAGGATTGATGTTGTCGGTAAGGGCGTAAACAGAAAGGCGGTTGCAGGTTGAGATAATAAACACCTCAGACATCTTCTTTTTAAGTCCCAGCAAAGCGCCCGTCAGGTCCTCATTCTTAAGAGAAATCTTCTCCCGAATGGCCAGTGGCGCTTTTTGATGGCTTAATTCAACACCGACGAGTCTATTCATAATAGGGGTTCAACAAAATTCTGTTGCAAAGATGCCGTACTTAGCACACCGAATCAATGACAAAAGTCATGTTTTTTGATGAGATTTGGAAGGATTGGGTGTTTTAGCTCTTTTCAAACAACATAAAAACACACCAAAATGTTGTGATGCGTACTATGTAATAACTGTGAGACTATTGTTTACCTTTCCATTCAAAGTTAAAAAAAATCTAAAACTTTTCCTTGTCATATCCCGTTTAGTTTATATCTTTGCTAACGAACGTTAGGTTTTTAATGGAAACGACATACATAAACCGTAAGGATCATATCAGGCAGGTAGCGCAGCAGCTATTCAGAAAGAATGGATATACGGCTACTTCTATGCGAAACCTTGCAGGTGAGATCGGTATAGAGCCGGCCAGTTTGTACAGCCATATCAAGGCCAAAGAAGATATTTTGCAGCAGATATGTTTTGAATTGGCAGGTAGTTTCTTTGATGCGGTTACACCTATCTGCGACGCTTTAATACCAACCGAAGAAAAATTGAGACGGGTTATTGTTGCACATATCCAGGTAATTACAAACAATCTGGATGCTTCGGCTGTTTTTTTTCATGATTGGAGGCATCTGGGTATGGAATCCCTTAAAAAATTCAGAACTTTACGGAGTGAATATGAAGAATTGTTCCGTAGTATTGTAAGGCAGGGAATGGCGGAAGGCACATTCCGGAAAGTGAATGAAAAGTTCATGGTACTTACCATATTTTCAGCAATGAACTGGACTTATGAATGGTACCAGCCGGGAATGAACCTTAACAGCGAAGCAATAGGCAACAACCTGGCTGATATGCTAATTAACGGACTTAAGACTATTGAAAGATTGAAAGATTAAAATATTAAAAGATTGAAAAATTAGAATGGGCTAATGTGAAGTTTTTCCACTTCTCACATCTTACTTCTTACTTTTCACTCTTTACTGATGACTGATAACTGATAAACTGATAAGACTATGTACGGAGGAGGATACACCGGGGAACCGGACAAAAACCCACAACCACAGGCGCAGGATGATCCCATTCTGCTTGCTGAATTTGAAGCAAAAATAGCCCGTGGCGAAAAAATTGAGCCACGCGACTGGATGCCAATAGACTATCGCAAGCAATTGATACGGATGATAGAGCAACATGCCCATTCTGAGATCATTGGTGCACTTCCTGAAGGCACTTTTATTACCAGGGCACCAGGTTTCAAACGTAAAATGGCCTTGATGGCAAAAGTGCAGGATGAGATTGGCCACGGACAGATGCTCTATAGCGCGGCTGAAACTCTCGGCAAAACGAGGGAAGTTATGTTCAATGATCTGCTCAGTGGCAAGTCTAAATACTCCAATGTATTTAATTATCCGGCAATTACCTGGGCTGATGTTACCGTCATAGGTTTCTTAATTGACGCGGCTGCCATTGTAAACCAGGTCATCAATTCCAAAGGATCTTATGGCCCTTATTGCAGGGCGCTGGAAAGGATTTGTTATGAAGAAGCATTCCACCTGAAACAAGGTCATGATGCTTTTGTGGCGCTTGCGGCCGGTAGTCCCATGCAAAGGCAAATGGCGCAGGAATCGTTAACAAGATGGTGGGAACCCATTATGCACTTTTTCGGTCCATCCGATAAAATGTCGGTACACTCTGAAAGATTGATGCGATGGAAAGTAAAACTCGCATCCAATGATGATATGAGACAACAGTTCTTAAATACGTATGTTCCAAAGATTTGGGAACTTGGTATGGTGCTGCCTGATCCAAACCTGAAGAAAAACCCGGAAACCAAACAATGGGATTTTACAGAACCCAATTGGGACACTTTTTTCAAAGTGATCAATGGTGATGGCCCTTGTAATAAAGAACGTCTTGCAGTTCGTAAATGGGCTGAAGAAAAAGGCCGCTGGGTAAGACAGGCATTAATCAATCCAAAAGAAAAATATACGCTTCCATACGCATAAATAAAATATGAAAATAGTAAGCTTAGATCCCCGTATCAGCCGGATTTCAGACCTGCCAGATCAGGATGAAACAATCATTGTAGAACATCAGGAAGGATGGATTACATACGAGGTTTTTCATCAAAAAAAGACTGGGACGCAACACACCCATGTAGGTATTGTACATGCACCAAACCCCGAAATGGCGATCGTTTTTGCCAAAGAATCTTTCGCCCGCAGAGGTGCTACTTCTAATATATGGGTGGTAAAAAGCGAAGATGTAACGGCATTGGATTATGCAGATTCAGATATTTTTGATACAACGGCGGAAAAAACGTACCGTGACGCATCATTTTATAAAACAAGGGATAAGATAGATCAACTTAAAGAAAACGAAGGCCATGAGTAACCCCGAACAATACAAAGCCATAAAAGAATTTCTGTATAAAATGTCTGATGACCAACTGATTATGGGACACCGTAATTCAGAATGGACAGGCATAGGACCCGTACTGGAAGAAGATATCGCATTTGGAAGCATGGCCCAGGATAAGGTTGGTCATGCCTATAATTTTTACCAGTTACTCCACGAAATGGGTGAAGCTGACCCGGATACTATTGCTTTCCAGAGGGATGAAAAGGATTTCAAATGCTGCCATCTGGTAGAATTACCTATCGGAGAATTTGATTTTACTTTGGTTAGGCATTTTTTATTCGATCATGCGGAATATATCCGCTTTGAAATGCTGGCCAACTCTTCTTTTGAACCGCTCGCCAATCTTGCGAAGAAATACAAAGGGGAAATCAAATACCATATATTTCATGCCAATACCTGGATAAAACAACTGATGAACGGCAGTGAAGAAAGCAAAGCCAGGATAAAATCCTCTTTTAATGAGTTGCTTCCATTATCGCTCAGTATTTTTGAACCAGGCCCTTATGATGATATATTAATTCAGGAAGGTATTTTTGGTGGTGAAAAAGCATTGGAAGCCAAATGGTTTGAAACCATAAGTGCCATAACAGCAGATAACGGAATAAAACTTCCGGAGGTTACTGACAAAACGATTGTATACGGTGGGCGCAAAGGGTATCATACAGAATACCTGAAGCCAATGTTGAACGAAATGACTGAAGTGTTGCGGCTGGAGCCGGGCGCAGAGTGGTAGCCCACCCCTCTTTTTTCAACTACCCGGCGTAATGAATTGGTAGTATGCAACAAAGAACGATTTTGGTTGTCTTGCATAAGTTCAATATATTTGTTCCAATGTAACTACCCCCCAAAATTCATGTTACACCCATCCGAAAAAGAAAAAAAAACCCAGGTTACTGATTTACTGGCAGAATCGTATTCCAGCCGGGTGAATAATCTCAAGCTCAGCGTGGAACTTGCTGAGAAAGCTCTGGCCATAAGCCGTGAAATAGATGATAAGCCCCTGGTTGGCAAAAGCCTGAATCAACTTTCCCTCTATTTTATGATCATGGGGGAATACAACAAATCTACTTCCACATCAGAAGAGGCAATAAAAATTTTTGATGAATTAAAGGATGAAAAAGGAATTGCAGATGCCAAATACAACATCGCTGGCATATATTACAAAACGGATAACTTTCACCTTGGCTTAGGATATCTCATTGATTGCCTTAGTATTTATAAAAAATACAATGACTATCACAACCAATCGCGCTCCGAAAAATCATTGGGCACCATTTATGAATATTTTGGGGATTTTAATAATGCGGTCATTTCTTATTTGAACGCTGTAGAATCAGGCAAAAAGACCGGAGATCCCAACCTTGAATCCAATGCTTATAACAACCTGTCTGGCTTATATCTGAAGCAAGGGAAAATAGCTGAAGCAGCGGAGTTGATAGAAAAGTCTGTAATAATTAAATTAACAACCGGTGATACACGGGGACTAGCCTT